>Ga0307378_10003271_pt1 | contig 23878 bp, 13 predicted proteins | sample UN1MG_FD_202238 | JGI IMG/M metagenome (GOLD analysis project Ga0307378, IMG submission 202238) | Soil microbial communities from Risofladan, Vaasa, Finland - UN-1 | ecosystem: Environmental > Terrestrial > Soil > Coastal area > Acid sulfate soil | place: Finland: Risofladan, Vaasa | collected...
ATGGACCAAACGTGATTCGGGTACCAGGCCGGGATGGAATGAGTTTTCTCTTCTTCAATTTCCGTTGCTTTAGCCGATGATTTAGGACCGGCTGGAGGTTTGGGTTGATTGAGAATATTCCGCACGGCAGAGCCGGAGATGAAGATGTTTAAGAGTGCCAGTTGGTTTGCAACCCGAACCCGTCCCCAGCTGACATTGGCCTTTGTGATGTCCCAGATTAGCGACGCTATTTCCATCGGTGTTTTATTGGGTGGAGTACTCGGTTGCTGTTGTTCTTCGATCTTATGCAGCCATCGGTAGAGGGTTGATTTGGCGATGCCCAGGCATTCGGTCACTCTGCGTCTTGGGACCTGAAAGGTTTCCATGTAGCAAAGGATGAACAGCTTTTCCCGAAGCGTATATCGTTTGTTGGTGCGTTTCTTTTGAAGTCCTTTTTGAAGAATGGTAATCTGCAGTTGCTGCTGATCGACCTTGTCACGAAGAAAAAGGATCTCCTTGTCTTTATCATCTGCATCCATTATAGACAGCCTTTTCAAGCTTCGTTTGCGGGCTCTTCCGGAGAATCGGGCGGCAAGAATCGCAGCTTTAATGATCAGTGTGACCGCAGCGTTGACAATCTCGATATTGTTTGTCATAATTTGTACTTGAATCTTCGCTAAATTGAGGAATACTGGAAACCGACCGCGGAATTATAGCATTTTGAGGCGGGAAATGCCAGTTGCGATGCCGAAATCGTAAGTGCTTGTTTTTCAAGGAGATGGATGTACATCGCAGGGTGTCCTACGGCCGCTTGACAAGCGCAAGCGCACCCATGTCCATCTACACTCCGCTTCTGACCCGTGGCCACGGACCACGGGCCAAAATATTTCAGAATAGACGGCTCAAATAATGTGGGCCTTAGCAATTAGTGGCAAAAATCAGCTTTGTGTTTAATGTCAGTGTGCCACAGCATAAAATCTGAAATAGTATCATGCTGCATTCGCACATGTCTTTGCCTCTCTGTCTATCTATGGGAAAACGATAAGGCATTGTATTTGTTCAGGCCTGCTTCCACATTCTCTCTATGTCTTCCAGGCTTCTCCCCTTGGTTTCCGGTACAAATCTCCAGAAGAATATCGTGGCGATCAAGCAGATGCCCGCAAAAGTGAAGAATCCCACGTGCATACCCAGCGTTGCCACGTACCAGGGGAACAACTGCGCACTTATTGCATTGGTTCCCCAGTTTGATAGGGTGGCAATGGACATAGCCTTGCCCCTGACTCTCGTTGGGAAGATCTCTGGGGTAAGAACCCAGATGACCGCACAAATCGATAGGGCTACAGAAGCAATGTAGATGCCTAATACCAAAACGATTAGTAATCCTGGGGTGTTGCCGAGGCTAAATAACACGCCTGCAGTCCCTAAGGTCAGCACGACAGCGACCATGCCGCCGATGAGTAAGGGACGTCGTCCCAAACGATCGATAACACTTAAGGCAATGAGCGTAAAGATTAGGTTCACAATACCCAAGGCCACTTGGTACTGCAAAGCACTGCCGAGTTCCAGACCAGCCTGTTTGAGAATGCTGGGGCCGTAGTAAATGACGATATTGACACCGGTCATCTGACCAAAGACCGATAGGCCGACACCCACCATCAATGCTGTACGCAATCCTGGGCGGAAGAGTTCCTTTATAGAGGTTGTATCACTGAGTAGCGACGATTTAATACCATCGTATTCCTTTTGAGCCGCGACAGAACCGCTGATCTTGGAGAGTATGCCCATGCCCTTTTTGCCCATACCAGCGTTGATCAGCCAGCGAGGGCTTTCCGGCACCAGGAACAGCAAAAGGAAAAAGAGGCCCGCAGGAATCATTTCCGCACCAAACATGCTCCGCCATACCTGAGCAATCATAACATGATGCAAGAATCCCTCTCCTGAAAATACCTCGTTATTGCCTAGGGCATGCCGTTGCAGCATAAAGTTGGAGAAATAAGCGGCTAAAATTCCAATCACAATGAAAAGCTGATACATGGCCACTAAACGACCGCGCACACGGGGTGGTGAAAACTCAGAGATATACAGCGGTGCCAACACGGATGCCATGCCTACACCGATACCACCAATAACACGTGCTATAATTAAAAGTCTGAAATTAGGGGGTATGGCAGATCCCAATGCGGAGATGAAGAATAAGATGGCACTGATAATCAACACGGGTTTACGACCAAATCGGTCCCCCAGCCAACCGGCCACTAAGGCACCACCGATACACCCTACAATCGCGGAACTGGTAAACCAGCCGGATTGCAAGTCGGTTAAACTGAATTGTGCCGTGACCATATCCACGGTCCCGGAAATCACCGCAGTATCAAAACCGAACAGGAGCCCCCCTAAGGATGCCACTAGGCAGACTAATAATAAATAGCGAAAATCGCCTTTGCCTATGGTGTGATCATGTAGATCTTTGTTTTGTAGATTGGTCATTGAGTATTTCCTTTTTCAGTAATCTTATGCCATATCACGACAGGCACACGTCATGGCCTGTAAATTTTCCAAGGGTGTCATCTGCGGCACACCGCAACCTGCCGAGACAATCAGTCTGTCTTGGATACCGGAATCAGTGATCATTTCCTGTGTAGCCTGATAAATCTGTTCCGCACTGGACTCTTGCAGGGCCATGGTATCGAAATTGCCTTTGACAACGCATTGCGTCAGGCTTTGCCCCACCTCGGCTAAGGGGACCATGGCGTCAACTTCAAACACCTGCATGTTCAGCTCTCTGAGCAGTGGCAGGAGGTGATTCGTTTTTCCACAGATATGCAGCCAGAAATCACACTCGTCCTGCTGTAGTTGATCTATGGATGATCGCTGATACGGTAGGGCAAATTCCTCAAAGAGTTCCGGGCTCAGCATACTGGCCGATGAATCCCCGTACTGGATACCGTGCACGCCGGTGGCCTGCATGGCTCTGCCATAGGCCACTACCAGGTCTGTGCAAAAGCTCAGGTAGTCGTGCACCAACTTGGGATCTTCGGTCATAATGTCCATCATGAAGTTCTGCACGCCTCTGAGATTGGCGGCCGTGCTAAAGGGGCCACAGTCGATATTGGCCATCACGTAGTACTGATGACCGACTTCTTCTATCACGCGCCGAGCTGCCGCAATCACTGTCTCCATACCTGCTGCCTCGTTGGGATCAGGAATGGACAGCTTGCTGAAGTCTTTCAGTTCGGTGAGTATGGGCTCACTACCCAGGGCATCGCCGCTGTCGGGAAATGTCACCTTTCCCCCCATGGCCTCATGCACAACCAGATTGTCACGGGTCACATAGATACCGTCGCAGGCACATTTCTCAGTGAAGTCGATCAAGGTATCTGCCAACACCTCCGGCTGCGTACTCCATTCACTTTGCCTTACACCTGCCAGGCGACAGGCCACTGAGGTGGCAATGAAGATGGAGGCAGGATAATCTACAGTCTTGCCTTGAATCGTATGTTTTGTTCTTTCGTAACCGGTCACCTGGCTGCTAATCCTTGTCTTTTGGGACTATTTATCACTCATGAATCATCACAGGATTGACCATTATCTCATCGACAAAGAGCCAGGACTTTCTGCCTTTGGCTTTGTGCCAGTCGGGAATGACTTTTATGTTCAACGCCTTGACGCGAACATACCGACCGTCAAGATCCAGACCCTTAAGGGAATAATTCATGCGAACAGTCTCTTTCCGGGTCTGCTCCACATCACATTCGACTGTGCCTGCCATTGTGAAATTCTTACCGTCATTTGAAAGAGTATATTGAACCTGGCTAGGCAGAAAAACACCGGCGTTTATGGATTGCAGATAGCCGGAGTCCAAAGAACGTATTGAATGGACTGTGCCAAGGTCAATCACCGCTTCAAAGTCATTGCCTTCATAACCCTGCCAACATCCCTCGCCAACCTCTTTCCGGCTCGAAATTCGACCGTTCACAAGCCCCTCGGCACCACCTGCCGTATACTTTGATGCATACGGAGTCTTTAGTGTGACGGCTTTACCCACGGCCTCATGCTGTACGGTTACGGCAGCTCCAAGTTTTTTAATGCGGACCCCGATATCCAGGAAATCAACAATGGCGTCTACACGGGCTTCGGTATCCATGTCCGGATTCCACTGTGCTTCAGCCAGAGCGATATGCATAAAGGGTGTTCTACGGCAGAACACGGAATGATCCGCCACGGTAGAGCCGTGTTTGTCCACGGATTTTTTGCCAAGGAAATTGCGACCCCACTGCTGCAGGGTTCTCATATACGCGTCGTAGCTGTCGAGCGTTCCAGCCAATGTGTATCGCTTCTGGTTTTCCCTCATCCAGGCCTGCAATGACGCTTCCGTATAGGCTGGATCAGCCGGACAGGTCTTGCTAAAGCCGTGGGCGTAAGGAAGGGTCTTGTTGATATACCCGAAATCCTCATATTCTCCGCGTATACTGGTGCCGGAATCACAGTTCTCCCAGTAGATGTTGCAGCGAGGATCGAGTTCCTTCATCTCTGCGTAGTATCCCAGGTTGGCATGGACGCCACAGGAAATCCAGAGATCCGGAAACTCCTTTTTAATGGCAGCCACGATGGGATTCACGAATTCCAGCATGATCTGACCCTTGGATTTTGAATTGCAGGATTGACACTGACATTTGGGAACCTCGGTAAAGGCCTGAAAATAGATGCCGTCACAACCACTGGGGACATACAGCTCACGGACCTTTCTCAAGATTTCACGCTGGAAATAGTCCCTGTTAAATTCACTGCTCCCACACATCTGCACACCCTTGCCCATACCGTGATCAAATTCTGCGGGAATAGCGAAATTCCAGTCAGGATTCCAGCCCCAGCCAAATCCCCATATGACCCTGATGCCGCGGCTATGAGCGAAGTCGACATACTCTTTGGCCTTTTTTGGCGGGTAATTGTCCCAGTGAATGAGTTCGTTGAGTTTCCAGCGACTCATGTTCTCCATCCAGGCCTTTTTGTCGGGCATATTACAGCCCCATACCCAGTGTCCGCGGTATTCGATACGGGGGTAATCTGCCACAGCAAAACTATCAGCCCTTAGTTTTCCTTGGCTTATCTTGAAGTGCTTCAGGTAGTAGTGTTCCAGGTCACGCAAACCGTACAGGACGCCGCATTCATCGGCACCCAGGATGGCAAGTATCCAACGATCCTTGTTTCGCGGGTCCGGGGCGCAGCGCATGGAATAGCCCTGCGCTGTCTCGATGTCCCTGACAAAGCCCTTGTCCACCAGGCGCTTGATCCATCGATTGTTGCGAACGGTCCCCAGGGCAATCAGGTCATGTGCCCTGTCCGGCTTCTCAGAGGGCTCGAGCTTTACCTTGAGATGCTCGAGAAAGATCCGTTGCACTTCAGTGTTCGTATACGCCGTGATACCGCCGTCATCCGCTGATGGTGTCATCATTACCACATCGGTACTGCCATAGGCACCACAGCCCAAAAACAGGACCACCAGAGAACGCCATAAATATATTTCAAAACTATGTTTCATTACAATACATCTCCTTGAATAATCTCTACTTCAGCATGGGTACTATGTGTCTTTTGTACGTGACTGCTGATACGATTCAATGGCCTGGACACAGAACAACAAGGCACGGGGAACATGGAAGAACCCCTTGTAATTGCCGCCTTTGCAGGTATGCGTGAGATGGCCTCGACGATCACAGTAGCCGAACCAGCCTCCATGATCCGGATCGACAAAGTGCTTGAACGTGTAGTCGTGCACTTTCTCCAACCAGCTTAGCCAGCGTTGCTCCTGGGTTTGGGTGTAGGCCAGAACCAAGGCATACAAAGCCTCGGTATGAGGCCACCATAATTTCATATCCGATTCCAGTTGCAGCGTCGGGCGATTCTCGACGTCCATGAAGTAATACAGGCCGCCGTATTCCTTGTCCCAACCGTATTCCAAAGATCCCTCCATGATATCATAGGCCATCGTACGTGCGTCTTTGTCTTCGACATAGTCGAGCACATGTAATAAGAACCAGGCCACTTCAATGGAGTGTCCGGGAATGAAAAAACGTCCTTCCGGAGAATCCGGTAAACCGGAACCATCCAAGGCGACATTCTCCATAAGAATACGCCGCTGTGGGTCGTAATGCAGGCGACACCCTGCAATGGCTTTTTTCATAAATCCTACATAACACTCGTCCTCATCCACCTTGGCTAACTCCACAGCCATACCAGCCAGTACCATGACATTGGCCAGGCTACTGGTCTCGGGTGCACCGGCTAGAGTCGGTCGACCCAGCATCTCGGGATTTTCGATCCATTGGGTGATTTCCCAGAACAGATCAATGGACTTCTGTTTGTACTCATCCTGACCAGTGGCCTTGGCGTATTCCAAATAGGCCAACATGGCAAAGACCGCACTATAGGGTTTGCGTTGGAAGAAGTAGGGTTCTCCCTCCCGCGTAAGACTGAAATAGTACCGTCCTGTCTCATCTAAGGCGTTTTCTTCTAGAAATTCCACTCCAAGTTTGGCCGCCTCCAGATACTCTTGCTTCTTGCCGCACTCATTGTATAGGCGGGAGAACATCCACACGGAGCGCCCCACCAACCAGATGTATTTCTTGGTATCGTAGACCGTGCCGTCTCGATCCAGGCAGGAGTAGGTCCCACCGTAGTCCTGGTCTAAGGAGTGCTGGAGCCAGAACGGAACCACGGATTCAAACAGCGCCTGCTTGTAGCATTGCAGATAGTCTTCTAACACGACACGTACTCCTGTAAAGTGAGTTTAAGCACAAATTCGGTTTTACGACTTCCCAGGTACCTTGAGCTTTTTCTCATAGGCCGTGAGCAGTGCATGGAGTGTCTTTGACACGTCCTGATACTCCGGTTTGGTGTAGACATTGGTCAGTTCGTCGGCATCTTCAGTCAGATCAAACAACTCCCAGTAGCTGCCGTCTCGAAACGTCGGGAAATGTAGCAGCTTATGGGTCTTCGTGCGCACACCGTAGTGTTCGGGGATTCCGTAGCCGGTGTAGAAGTGATAGTACACCCCTTCGCGCCACTCAGCAGGGGTCCGGCCCTGCAACAGGCTCATGATCGACCGGCCCTGCAGGTCCTCGGGAATCTTCGCACCGGCGATCTCCAGGAAGGTGGGGGCAAAATCGAGCATACAGACCAGATCATCATTGACCGTACCGGGCTTCACCACACCGGGGTAACGAATCAGCAAGGGGAGCTTTATGGATTCTTCATACATCCACATCTTGTTATACATACCGTGATCGCCGAGAAAGAATCCGTTGTCCGAGGTGTATACCACCATGGTACTGTCGCGCAATCCGGCTTCATCAATGTAGTCGAGCAGCCTGCCAACGTTCTCATCCAGCGACGCTACGAGCCGCATGTAGCCTTTGATCATCTGCTGATACACCGCCTCAGTGCGTGGTCGCTTCTCCTTGGGGGCCGAAGCCATCAATTTCCTGTAGATATCCTGGCCCCATGAGCAGTTGATCAGCTTCGTGCCCGCGCATTCGCCGGTCCGCAGCGGCTCGCGCGTTTCCCAGTCGTCGTGTAGTGTGTCAGGCGCGGGGATAGTCTCGTTCTCGAACAATTGTTTGTGACGTTCTTCATGAATGTCCGGACCGTGCGGTGCCTTGTGATGCACCATCAGACAGAATGGTTTGTCAGAGTTTCGCTGCTTGAGCCAGTTGATCGAGCTATCTGTGATCACATTGGTAAGATACCCCTTCTCACGATGCCATCCCTTGCCGGTCTCACGAAACTCGCTATCAAAGTAACTACCCTGTCCGCGCATAACCTTGTAGAAATCGAATCCAGTAGGCTCGACCTTGAGATGCCATTTTCCAACAATGGCTGTTTCATATCCCGCTGCCTGCAGCCGTTTGGGAAAGGTCTGCTGGTTTCCATTAAAAGCATCACCGTTGGTGCGTTTACCATTGATATGACTGTGTTTTCCGGTGAGGAGACAGGCACGCGCCGGTGCACAAAGCGAATTCACCCCCATTGCCTGTGTGAAGCGCATACCTTGCCTGGCCAATCGATCGATGTTCGGCGTGGAGAGTATCGAACTCCCGTAGCAGCTCAGTCCATGGAGTGCATGGTCGTCAGCCATGATAAAAACAATGTTAAAACGAGGCCGCTTTAGCAGATTAGCGAAGCTCGTCAGGGGTGCAGCCGCTGCAGCCAGTGCCCCGGTGCCAAGTGTTCTCAAGAACTTGCGTCGCGTTATTGTCCTCATTTTTTCCCTATTTTAGAGATACATGATTCCGATTGGCTCTATTTAACACACTCGCCAGGCATCATCTGTTTTAGGCATTTATCAAAATGCACGGCAATCTTGCTATCTTTGGTCAAGTCCCATAGACTTGTATTTTGTTGACGCAGGACCAGGGTAGACACGATCCAGTTCTGGGTCCAACCGGTGAGTGTGCCCCAGACACCCCAGCCGTGATCCGCATTCGATCCCCAGTATTCCCAACGATCCATGTCAAAGCCACGGAACCAGGCTCCGTCCAGGTCGGGATGTGTTTCGCTTTGGGCCTGAATCCGAACCAGGAAATCAGCCATCTTGTCTACAGCGTCACTATATAAGGCGTCACCTGTGGCTACCGCCGCTTCATTTAGACCGAAGAATGCAAAATTCGTGGTATAGAGCATATCCGCGGCAGGATCACCGTTTTCTTGGATCAGCGGCGCCTCACTGGTGCCATAGGCAGCATTGGATCTGGGAGGTGCGTATTGCCCACCGCTTTGGCCGACTTCCTCTTGGATACCGCCACATTCGTCCTGATGTGCGAGCAAATCACAGGCGACCTGTTTTAGCCAGGCACGATGTTGGGGCGTGTCGTCCACACGGATCAACCAGGCCAGCACCAAGATCATACGACCACGTTCCTGTTGAATGCCGTTGGTCCATTTCCAATTGGGGTAGGCTTCCATGGTTCGTTTAATGGCGTCACGAGTTCTTGTCAACAGGATATCGTGTCCTACTTTGTCATACAGCCAGAGATAGCTGGTCCATATCCAGGATTCAAAATGCGGATGAATATTAACTGTTTCGGAATTCCAATACTCGCGCCAATCCTTGTTTTTCATGCTGTCTTCATGTAAACAGGGACCTCTAAAACCATGTTTGCCGGTGGTCCTAAAATTCCCGAGGATCAGTTCGAGGATGGACTTGTCCCATTTCGTACTGTTAAGATTGGCAGCCGTACCAATCGATCCGAGAAAGACCCGGGCATTATCATCACCGTAATAGTACTTGGAGGATGCCGGGTAAGCACCCCAACTGAGCAGGCCGTACGAAGTACTCTTGGGATCGTTACGCGGCCCTTGACGCAAAGGGGAAGTGAAATACAAATAGTCCATCAGATTCCCAGCAACATCACGGCTACGTGTATCACCGTCAAGTTGCGATCGCATGGACAAGGACAAGGCCGATTCAGCTTGACAGTCCGCGCGTCGGCAATACCGATACTCTTGCGTGCCATCCCAATCCAAACGCGAGGCATGGCCCTCGAGAATGCCAAAGCGACCGTCACCCACAGCAAGTTCGGATCCAATGGGAGGTCCAAATTCAGAGACAGCACGATGCTCATTCGGCAGGTTCTGCCAAGATTCACCTACTAGGAATTTACCCTTAGAAAACCAATCCACACCACGAATGACCGCCTGTTTGATGGCATCTTTAGGCAAGGGAGTATCTTTGCTATACATAGGACGAACGGTTTCAGTCCACTTAAGACAATCCACTGTCAGCTTAGGATCAAGCCAGTTAAGCACAACCTTCCAGAACTGTTGCCAGGCGTCTTTGGGGCCGTAGCGTCCTGAAACAAACTGGCTTAGCTTAGTGGTTGAGACCAGGGTATTGCCAGTCGGAAGCTCAAAAAGAATCGGATGCGTTGGTGTCTCAGCCAAGCCATAGACTGCCGTGTCATAGCCCGCGACTCGGGCAAGCACCATATGTGGCTTTTCCACCTCAACGGTTACAAAACGACATCCATTGATCATCATGATACGTTTGGGCTTCAGCATACTGCCAAATAGATCCGACGTCACCACGCTGCGGGCCAACGGTGATGTCTGCACTTTACCGACCGTCATGCCTGGTAACTGTGCAGGAAATTCTATGTATAAACGCAGATGTTTCTGCGTGGCTATTTCAAAGACCTCGGGTGCGATCGTGGTTGTCTCAGTGGGATAACCATCGGCCAGGATCAATACCCCGGCATTCGGTTGTGCTTGGACCACGGCCTGTTGGGCATTATCACATCGAATACATTGAATATCATTGCCTTGCAAGACCTGATAGAGGTCATTGTCTTTTTCACAACTCAGGTACAGGGTAGCTTGGGCGGTTGTAATACACAAAAATAACACGGCGACAGAAAACACTCTGCTTCGTTTCATGCTCATTCCATTCTTCCTTTTGTGCTGTGGCAACTTAACGACTGCGACTACCTGTTTCTGGTTGAACCTGTTTAATATACTCATCAGGTAGCATATGTTGCTGGCATTGCTTATAAAACTCAGCGATTTTACTGTTCTTGGTCAAGTCCCATAGACTTGTTTTCTGTTGGCGCAGGGCCAGAGTGGACACGATCCAGTTCTGAGTCCAGCCAGTGAGGGTGCCCCAGACACCCCAGCCGTGATCCGCATTCGATCCCCAGTATTCCCATCGATCCATATCAAAACCGCGGAACCAGGCACCATCCAGATCCGGGTGTGCTTCGCTCCGGACCTGAATCCGAACCAGAAAATCAGCCATCTTTGCAACTGCGTCCACATACAGGGGGTCACCCGTGGCAGCGGCCGCTTCATTCAAACCGAAGAATGCAAAATTTGTCGTATAGAGCATATCTGCGGCAGGGTCACCGTTCTCCTGAATCAGGGGCGCTTCACTGGTGCCGTAGGCGCTGTTGGATCTTGGCGGACCATATTGGCCACCGGTTTTCCCAACCTCCTCTTGAATACCGCCGCATGCGTCCTGATGTACGAGCATGTCAGTGACAACCTGTTTTAGCCAGGCACGATGTTGCGCTGTGTCGTCCACACGAATCAACCAGGCCAGGACCAGGATCATGCGACTCCGTTCCTGTTGGATACCGTTGGTCCATTTCCAATTCGGGTAGGCCACCATGGTCTTCTTAATGGCATCCCGTGTACGGGTCAGTAGATACTCCTGTCCGACTTTGTCATACAACCAGAGATAACTGGTCCATATCCAGGACTCAAAGTGAGGATGGATATTAATCACGGTACCTTCCCACAAACTCGGCCAACCGCGACGCTGGATATTATTATCCTCTAAACGCGGCCCCCTGAAGCCATATTTGCCAGTCGTTCTGAAATTGGCCAGGATCAATTCACAGATCTGTTTGTCCCACTTGGAACTGTTTAGAACCGCTGCCGTCCCGATCGACCCCAGGAATACACGGGCATTGTCGTCGCCATAGTAGACATAGGGATGCGTGGTGGCCCACCCCATCAGGCCATAGGAAGGGCTATTGGGATCGTTGCGCGGGCCTTGACGCAGGTTGGAGGTGACATACAAAAAATCCATCAGGTTGTGGGCAATGGTCTGACTGCGCGTATCGCCATCCAGCCTGGCACGCATGGACAAGGCCAGGGCCGATTCCGCCTGGCAGTCCGCGCGCATCCAATAGCGGTACTGCTGGTCGCCGTTGAAATCCACACGCGAGGCATGGCCCTCCAGAATGCCCAGGCTGCCGTCCCCCACGGGCAGGGTAAGATCCATAGGTGGCCCAAAGGGATCAGTCCCGCCCCCTTCATTTTCCAGCCATACATGTTTCAAGGATGGATGGACAATAAAGTTTCCCTGGGAATACCAATCCACGCCCCGTGTCACGGCCTGTTCTACGGCATCGCCAGGCAATGTCTCATGGTTACCGTACATGGGGCGAACAGATTCATTCCACTTCAACGACTCGATAACGATCTCTGGATCAAGCCATTGTAATACGACCTTCCACAGATGCTGCCAGGCCCTGCGCGGACCGTAGCGACCGGTTACAAATTGGCTCAGTTTTGTCGTGGCAATTAACATACCATCACGCGTGGGGTGTTCAAACAGAATGGGATGGACATCCTCAGGGGGCAGACCATACACTGCCGTATTGTAGCCCGCAACCCTGGCCAGCACCAGATGGGGCGTGTCGTGTTCAACGGTTACAAAACGGCAACCGTGAATCGCCAGAATCCGCATGGGCGCCAGTGTTTCACCAAACAGATCCGATGTGACCACACAGCGAGCCAATGGAGACGTCTGTATCCTACCCAATTGTATGCCTTCGATTCGCCTGGGGAACTCAATGTAGAGACGCAGATTTTTCTGTGAAGCTTCATCAAGTATGGATGGTTCAATATGTGTAGCTGCCAGAGGGTAATCCTGGGCCAGGATCAATACGCCGGCATTTGACGGTGCGTGCGTCACCGCCTGACTGGGATTGTCGAAGCGACGACATGAAATATCATTGTCGACCAGGACCTGATACAGATCATTGCCCTTGTTGCAACTCAGATACACCGTGCCCTGTACAGCAGTGACACACAAGAGCCATAGGATGAACGAAAGTACGAAACATCGCGGCATAGTCATTTCTCCGACAATGAAGTTGCATCATTAACTGTCTTAATGCCTTATTCTACTCTAATCAGCAAGAATCAAAAGAGTTAAAAGAAACCCGGCTTTTTTTATTCTCCCGAGAATCTACTGCCGCCATTGCCATTGCATCTACATTTTCTGGAGGGGTGTCACGTCCCAGACAACAGCCGCTGCTTAATATGAATCCTCCCGCCCGTGAAGCCTTTTCAATAGTTCTTCTTGAAAGAGTGTAGATTTCCCTCTCATCAGCCTGAACTAAAATCGAGGTGTTCAGGTTGCCTTTGAGTGCAACCTGGTCTCCGATTCGTTTTGCGGCTTCTGCAATATCAACCTGCCAGTCAAGTTCAAGACAATCGCATCGGGACTCAGGGATTATATCGAGTATTCCGTCGAGCCTTCCGCAGATATGAAGAATGCCGGGTATCTTTAACTGGCGTAATCGATCGAACAATACCTGTTCAAACGGCAGGACGAATTTGCGGTATGTGTCGGGGCTGATGAGGCTGGCGCTTGCGACGCCTTCTCCGATCCAGATACCGGCAGGGTCCAGTTCGGCCATATTCTCAATCCATCTCAGGGCGAAAGGCAGACGCTTCTCTATGGCACCGAGCAGTCCAGAAGGATTATCAACCGAAGCCAGCATGACATTTTCCAGTCCCATTAGAAACGCAACCTGTGAGAACGCCCCGGTTACGCCTGCGTTAATGAAATAGTTGTGACGGATACCGGCGGGTAACGCACGTAAGGTATTGATGATACCCGGACTGAACGGGTCGTCCTCATCGATCCCCGGATCGTCAAACGTTTTTATCTCGGTTTCTTTCACAGAGCCGACATCGTTAAACGGGACATTCCACGTCAATCCTCCCGTCGTCTGGACTATGTGCCGGTCCTTTTCGGTGGTATGCCTGAGAATAATATTGTCGTCCAACGAAATGTTCACCGACAAACCGTCGATCTCCGGGTGGCGTTGGAGAACCTCTGCCAGTGCCTCAGCGTGTTTGGCAGGATTGAGAAAGCATTGCGAAACATCAATGCCGGCGACGGCGGCGGCATAGGAAAGATCGATCAAGGGCACACATGGCGGCCTGTCGACCGTTTTTCCGACCATTGCATTTGTTGTTCTCTGCCTCGAATTCATTGACAGCTTCCTGACATTGATACCTGAAAATAGAGTTAAATCAACCATGTCGGCTGGCATTTCCGTGGATTTCTTGAGCCAATGGTCGGACAGTTTTTGTATCAGCATGGGCAAGCCGAGATCGACTGTCATCTGGTCGTCACAGGCATCATCTGTTGGCAAATGGGATCGAAGACTTTCTCGATTTCGCTTTCGGCGGTTAAATCCCAAAGATTCAGATTCAAATCGCGAAGGGCAAGAACCGTCGTAATCCAGCCCTGGGTCCAGCCCGATTCGACACACCAGGCGCCCCAACCGTGATCAGCATTGGAGCCCCAGTAGTCCCACTCTGCATAATCGAATGCTCGGTACCACGCACCGTCAAGTTCAGGATGATCTTCGCTTGACACCTGAATGCGAATAAAGAACTCGGCCAGCTTATTCTCCATCTGAAGATATTTATCATTGCCGGTAGCGGCGTATGCCTCATGCAGGCCGAGAAAAGTAAAATTGCATGTATAAAGCATGTCGGCCAGCGGGTCGCCGTTTTGTTGAATCAGGGACGCTTCATTCGTTCCATAGCCGGCGTTGGATGTGGGTGGAGCGTATGAGCCCATGCTAAGGTCACCCAGTTCTTCTCTGATGGCACCACAGGCAACCTGGTCTTCCATCATATCGTCGGCAATCTGATCCAACCAGGCACGGTGGCGTGGCGTATCGTCAACGCGAACCAACCATGAAAGTGCAAGCAGCATGCGCCCTCGTTCCTGTTGAAAGCCGTTGGTCCAGCGCCACTGGTCAGGATAAGCCTGCATCGTCAATGTGATTGCCTGGCGAGTTTTGTCGAGAAGTGGTTGAAAGCCGGTTTTGTCGTATAGCCACAAGTAGGATGCCCATATCCATGCTTCATAGTGGGGATGGAAATTAGTCATATTTCGCTGCCAGTAATATCGCCAGCCATTTTGACTCACGGCCGGATCGTCAAGCCGGTTACCTCGAAAGCCTTGGCGCCCTGTGGTTCGGAAATTACCCAGGATATTTTTGACAAGTGCCTGATCCCAGCGATCACTTTTTAGTACAGCCGCTGTGCCGATGCAACCGAGAATCGCTTTTATATCATTGTCCTGATAAAAAGCGTTTCTAGTATCGGGAGCCCAGCCCAAGAGTCCATAATGACCGTCCGATGGATCGTCGTTGTTGAAGAGTCCCGAGTTGAAATAGACCCAATCGGCCAGGTTTGCGGCGACCGTTCTGCTACGGGTTTCTCCGTCAATCAACCATCTTAAGGCGAACGCTATGGTGCTTTCACCGTTCACATCCGTTCTTAACCACCAGCGGACCTTTTGCCCGCCGTCAGGCGGATCGATTCCGGAATGCACGCCTTCCAGCAAGCCATAGGTGCCGTCTCCCAGAGGCCAGTCTGGATCTGGTGCGGGACCGACAACGTTATTTGCTCCGTATTTGCTCAATTCACCTGACCATGATTCATGGACCAGCATCTTGGCGTTGTAGTGCCAGTCAACACCGCGAATCACGGCATCTCTCTGTGCTCCGGCAGGCAATGAATCAGTCTCGGTGTATGTCGGTCTGACAGTTTGTGTCCATTGCAGTGGCTTGTCGGACAATTCAGGATCGAGCCATTGCAGAATCGTTTGCCAAATTGCCTGCCAGCTGCGCTTGGGTGCGTATCGGCCTGTTACACACTGGCTTAGTTTCGTGGTGGCCACGAGCATATTTGAATTCTCCGGATGGTCGAACAAAACGGGATGGATTGTCGTTCCAGACAGGCCGAAGACGGCCTTATCGAAGCCCGCGACCTTTGCCAGTGCCAGATGGAGATTCTCATTTTCACTGCCTACAAAATGACAACCGTGCATCGCCAGAATCCGCATGGGCGCCAGGCCTTCACCAAACAGATCCGATGTGACCACGCAGCGTGCCAATGGCGCCTTCTGAATGCTGCCGAGTCTTAACCCTTTGATTTGCTGGGGGAACTCAACATAGAGACGCAAATTCTTACGCACCGCCTCATCGAGCACGGCTTGTTTAATTTGGGTGGCTTCCAAGGGATAATCCTGGGCCAGGATCAATACGCCGGCATTTGGCGGGGCCTGCTCCACTGCCTGACCGGGATTGTCGAAACGACGACATGGCATGTCATTGTCCACCAGGACCTGATACAGATCATTGCCCTGTTCGCAACTCAGATACAGTGTGCCCTGCACAGCAGTGACACACAAGAGCCATAGGATGAACGAGAGTACGAAACATCGCTGCATAGTCATTTTTCCTGAAAAAAGTTACGGTAACCATTGCCTTCCGTTTTGATCTACAAACTCTTCTTTGGTTTTAAATTGCGGTTTCCACTGTCGGTGCCATTTCATATCCCACAACTCAGGCAATGGAACTTTGCGGCAGGACAAATCGGTAAAGCTGGAGTTGATCGCCCGTCCATGACGATCCAGGCACACGCGTGCCATTTCACAGTTTATCCCTAATCCCCATTGTTGTGTGGGATTCCCGTCATCGCCGGATGGTGGTACCGAATCGGAATAGCTGGGAAAGGTGCCCGGCCAGGTGCAATCCATCAACAAAGGAACATTATTGCCCATACCGCTGGTTTCAATTCTGCCCCAGAAAAACGCCTTATCATTATCTGTGGTCCAGATATTCGAGACATGACCATAGAGATAATGATTGATCCCGTAACTCCCGGTAGTCCCATCCCACACGGGCCCCCAAGCCTCTTTGGCGCCTCCGTATGTATCTTGGTTCATCTGGAGAGGAATGACTTTTTCGTCGATATCCAACACCGCGGCGGGGCAGGCGCGCATTTTTTCCACGCTATAATACGGTTTCAAGAGCACCATCCACCAACCGGTCGTATAGTCCCGAGGCCATTGACTCCATTTACCGTCATAATCGCCGCTATACACGCCAAAGACCAATGCCCAGCTATGTAGGCTGGAAGTACAGACTGTGCTTTTGGCCGATTCCCTGGCTTTATTCAGGGCCGGCAAAAGAATGGCGATTAACAGGGCAATGACAGAGATCACCACCAGCAGTTCTATCAAGGTAAAACCCCGGTCGCGCTGACTTGCATTATATTTTTTGGAGGCATTCATTGTGATACATACATCCGTAAAATCATCCGGGCAAGACAGGCCTTCCGGCATTTAATGAGCCGGAAACCCTGTCGCCCGGAATTGGCTACCATAATCGTTCACGAAGTCACTATCATCAGAAAACGCATCACTCGGAATAGAACTTAAATTCAGAGAAAATCGTCCAGGAGGTAGTATACCCTAGTGTCCAGTTGCGGAACTGTAATCTAACCCAACGTCCATTTTGGCTGATCGGCACGGCTTGCATGACGGAGGGCGCATTGCCGGAATCACCGATACCCCAATAATCGCTCCAATGAATATCTTCGCCCGTCCAGTCTGCCATGTCATTAATGTCAACACGGTTCGGATTGTCCAGTGTTGACACAGAAACCTTGACAGTCTCAAATCCATAGTATCTGGGTTGGTGATAGATAGCCACTCCGCCGATACTCTGAATCGATCCCAGATCAAAGTAGAGAGTGGGACCGAAGGGAGCATCGGCGCTACTGTTGTAGTTCCAGCCGGCACATAAACCACCACTGTAATCAGCCGCTATGACACCATCGGTCAACTTGGTCCCATCCAGATCCGATCCCCAATAGTCGGGCGTGGCCGGTGTGTTCGCCAGAAATCCTTCAGAATCCCATTCATACGCGCTGATCGCCAACTGGTCACCATAAACAGCGTTAACAGCAGCCTGAGGAGACAGCCGAATGTCGTCAATATACAGCATACCTGCCGCATCAGCGCCATCAACGCCAATGCTCAATGATGTCACGTTCTGCACACCATCCACAGCAGTCAGATCGATGTTCCATGTCTGCCATACATTTACGGCAATGTTGTCAGGGTCACCGTCATAAACGATCTTGGCGTTGTTGATCTTGACATACAGCTCACCGGTATTGTCCGATGCGTCATAAAACGCGATGGAAAGGGTCTTGATGCCACTCGTGGTCCAGTTCTGGCCGTCCAGTGTGAGTGTGGCTTCGGAAGGGCCATCCGTATTGTCGTAGGCAAACGGCATGGACTGGGCACCCGAGTTCACAATGGTCTCCTCAGTGTAAGATCCGGTGTTTTCGTTGCCTACAGCCGAACCTGTGCCGTTACCGGCATAATAAGGCGGTGCATCCTGCGATCCATAACCGAGCCCGTCTTTCCACGCATACCATATTTGGTTCTCGGCGGAGTCGTAGCTCTCGAAATCGTCCACGACAAGAAATTCAACTGTCGTAAATTTCCAAATGTCGCCTTGCCACATTGTGGTAGTCTCGGCATCATTGACCTCATCGACCCGCCAGTAGTAATCTTGTCCCAATTCCAGACCAAGCGAAGCGGTATCAAAGGCCGGCTCAGTGACCGGACCGGCCAGGGTCAGAGCATTCGGGTCGGCACTGACGTACACATCATGCGAGGCCGCCTCTCTGCCCGCTCTCCAACCAAGGGTAACATCCACAGCAATTTCCGTTGCCCCATCATCCGGGCTGGGTTCTCTTGCGTTGACTGGTATTTGCAGGAACTGAACCTCGCTCAGACCGAACTGGTCAGTTAAGCCACCGCTCCAGTTGCTGCTCGCATGAATCTTGACGGACATGACGGGGATACCGTCAAAAGCAACGGTCGTGTTTGGAGCATAATCATCGAGACCGTTTGCCCTAGTAAATTCATTGACACTATCGATTTGCATCCAATTAGTGCCGTCGGATGAATACTCGACAACAACATCCTTGATGCCGGCAGCGGTCAGGAATGACTGTCCATTATAGTTCCAAACAAGCATCTCATGAAGCTTATAGACTTTGTTGAAATCATATCGTATCCAGGCTGGTGCCGGTTCTCCGGCAGCAGTGAGCCACATATCTGTCAGGACAGTTGAGTGAAAGTCCAAGTCATTAACATCCAATCCGGAACCGTTCACGGTATTTTCCGGTCCTTGATCTATGCCGCTGCTGGAAGCAGTGGCGGCTATACTCTCACCAGGTATTGGAATACCGACCGGCTCGACCGTGAAGCTCCACACATCGCCCCTAAAGATGGTGTTGTCCGGTGGGGCATTGACCTCATCCACACGCCAGAAATAGGTTTTTCCAAACTCAAGACGCCCAAGATCCAACGAATTAACATCCAGACCTGCTGCGGTCGGCACAGTCGCACTGTTTACGTCTTCAAAAATCGTGCCCAGGTACACATTGTGTTGGGCAGCGTACATACCCGGTTCCCAGCTCAAGACATGATCGCGTAGACGTAGAACATCATCAGCTTCATTTTTCGGAGAGGGCGCATGGGCAAATTCACTGACAAATCCCCGCATTATGAAGTCAACTTCAGCCTGATCAACGCCCCGAGTCATCACCAGCACATCGTCCAACAGCCCCTCATATAAAGCCACAGGACCAGTATCGCGTAGATGACCGGTTCCCCCGATGCTCAGGTATTGCGGGTTATGGACTTGGCCATCTAGTGTGGCAATGTCATGCTTCTGGCCGTCCAGATAGGCATCGTAGTCCGACCCGCTGCGCGTATACACAATGTGGTGCCATTCCATATCAGGGACAGAAAGCTGTGACCCGGGACGCAGGTCCGTGGCGCTGTCGCCGCTATACAGCTCCACCGTGTTTTGTACATACTGATAAATGACGGCTGTTTGTTCACCACCACCGCTGCCGTTGCTAAGGGACAGCAGATACACTTGGGCCTGACCTAGGGTTGCGGATTTCATCCAAAGGGCAAAGGTAAAATCGCCGCTGGTGTCGACATCCTCAAAATCCACGAAAGCTGAGCTTTGGTTAAAGGATCCGGCTTGACCGAACCTGGCTTGTCCCGCGACCAAGCCAATGACGCCGCAAAAGGCCTCTGCATGACGTTCGTTGCCGCTGGCGTCGGTCAGGAACTCACCCACAGCAATCGTGTCGGCTTCCTCTTCGAAGCGATACAATGCCGCAGCATCGTAGATTTCAATCGCATGGGCCATCACGCTACTCATACACAGTACAAGCAGAATGGCTGCGAATTGGTTTCTTGTTAACATGCTCATGTTTGATACCTCCTCATAATAGTCATCTTAGAGCCCCTAACAAAATGATCGTGGCACCGAGAATCCGCATTTTTGACTCTGGCAAGGAAGGCGAAGCAGGCCATCCGAGGATGGTCGATGCAGCCTGACGCCGTGCAGAGGCAAAACAAGCGATTCGAATGCAGACTCATTTTTTAGGTGCTCGTAGTTCATGCGACTCGGTCCAAACGGTCTGGGATCGAGTCTGTGGACACAAAAGCCCATCTATTGGGATGTCAAGCCTATTCATGTGGGATACATCACAGGAATCCTCCTTCCTTCATCAATAATCTTATCTTTTGTTTTCACGGCCCTGCCTCCGCCGCGAGTTCCAACACCGGCTCGGCAAAGATGGCCCAGTCATTGCTCGATCTATCTCCGCCGTCCGTCGTGGCCAGTGTAAGGAACCGATCTGTCGGTTGTAGTTCAATATCCAGTGATTGAACTGGGGAATTGACTGTGACGCCCTGTTTCATATACACGTCTCGACCGTCCACCAGGACCCAAAAATCAGTTCTGTATTCGTCCTGAGTGTAAATTCTTATGGACTCTGTAATGCCGCACAACGCGGTGAATCGTAAAATCGTGACGCACGGCATGGCTGTTCTGATGGCTTGCAGGTCAAAGGTGATTCCCTGATTGCTGCATAGGTAGATCGAGGGATTTTCAATACCATAGTCTTTACCTGCCAGGCGTAGATAGGTTTTGGGCACTCGCTCATTTCCGGTATCACTCTCATGGTATGAGCCGTTCGTAATCCCACCATAGAACGCACGGCAGGTGTTGGGGAAACCTGCAAATGTGTGTCCTTCAGTACTGACCTGTATCTCTCCGTTTTCGTTGTCCGGCGTGAATACGCCGTCTACGAAGGGATTTTCCGGTACGGGCCAATAGCGGGTCGTGCCCTGGTGTGACTTGAGACCGAGAGTTTGAATTTTGTTGGTATAGGGCATACCGTTCAAGGGATTGATGCCGCGCTCCAGTGTGCCGGTGCCAAACCCATTGCCTCCACCCACGATGTCCGCCAGATTCAGGCGTTTGCCCGGCACACCAAAACGGGTGGCGTGCTTGAGCGAATACACAAAACGCGTCAGATTGAATGGTTTCCGTTTGATGGCACCGGTGGCTGCAATGGCTCCTGCCTGGCCCTTGGTCAGCATTTCAGTATACCCGGAAGAGGCGGCGGTGCGCGGGCTTGCCAATTCTACCTTGCCTTTATACACATGGGTTTCCGTTTCACCGTTTTCATGGGCAACCACACCAAACTCCGTGCCGTAGTCCGTAATGACGCCGGCCGCTGTTTCTACTTTAAAGCCCAGGGCGTGCTCCGGCACAAAGGCGGATATAATGCCTTGGGTGAGATACATGCTGCCTGCGTCATTGAGACGCAGCGCACAGGGTGCCTGCAGGATCACCTCAGCGCCCTCATCAAAGGCGATTTCCACGAATCCTTTCTGGAGCAGCATCGAGGAGGCGGTGAGCCGTGTACCCTTGCTGACAGAATACGCCTGTCGGTCCCATTGTGCATCCACGGATCTAATGATCGTGGCTACTGGAGCGGGTGTAATCGGCACGGAAGAGTGCACCACGGTAGATTCATCGGGTTTCGGTTTGGGTGCCAGTAGGGCAAGGAGCAAGATAGCAAAAAGCATGACCAATGCCCCTGCTCCCACTAAGAGCCGACGTCGCTGGGAAAGATACGCCTTGTAGGCCAATGCCTCGGCACGCTCTCTTTCCTCGGCCTTGAATCGTTCCAGGGCCTCTTGGGCACGTTTCTCTATTTCATGTTCCCGGGCCCGGGCCAGGGACTGCCACTGTTCTGCCTCTGCAGCAGGTTCAGTGGGGCTGGGGATCTGTCTTCTTTTTTCACAAAAACGGCGGGAAAACTCCTGTGTAGAGTCCTCAGCCTGGATTCGTTCCCAAAATGCCCGAGAAAAATCATCGTCACTGATCATATCATCAGTCAAGTGTCCCAGCAGATTCGTGAAGGCCAAGTCTTCACGGAATTGGGCCAGTGCCTGCTCATCTTCACGTAGCAACCGGGCCAGTTGTTCGGCCTCGGCTTCGGTCAATGTACCGTCCCTAAAGGCTTCCAGCCACTGATTCAAGCGTTTGCTGTCCATTAGCTGGGCTCCTGGGCCATTTGGCTCTGCACGCAACGGGCCAATATCGTGCGCACGCGGTACAAGAGGGAGGACACGCTCATGGCACTTTGACCGAACTGAATCGCAATGTCTTTGATAGCCAGATTGGTCCGATAACGCAAATGGATGAGGTCTTGATAACGCTGATTCAACTGATCAAAGCAGTGCTTGAGGGCCTGCAATTGCTCCAGACTGTTGTCGTGTTGTTGTGCCTTAGTGACCATGTCGTGCTGGGATCCTTTATCGATCAGCATTTGGATCGCCTGGTAACGGGTTCTCTTTTGGCGAAGGAAATCTATCATGCGCCGATGGCATATTGTGCGTAGCCAGGGTACGAAATCACGGTCGGGATCAAAGGTATCAATACTGCGAAAGGCCTCCAAAAAACCGTCTTGAACGATGTCGAAGATATCGTCGTGATCGGCAATATATTTGGCCACCGTGGCCCGCATGCGCGCCTGATAGCGGCGCACCAGAATATCGAATGCATGAGGCGAACCCTGCTGTACCTGTTTAATCACTTCACTGTTTGTCAATGACTCTTCACTCATAGTATGTAGGCACTATTTATAACGATCCTGGAACACTATTATATTGTGCGTTAATGAGGTATGTCTATATATAGTTCGTAAGATGGAAGGGAATCTGACGATTTTTTCTTGCTTTACCCGGGATTTCCCATATACTCTTCACTGAAATACTCCTGCAAGCTTCAAATCTCATAGTAACGTAATTTCATCTCATTATCAACAATATTCTTCCGGAATCAGCGAGTTTTCTCACAAAAAACGCCAACGAAGTATATAGGGCCTGTCCGATCAGGCGACTTTTCGGCTTGGCTGTCATATTCTGGACCGGTGTCCCACCGAAAAACTCCTTCGTCTTTGTCATTGCAGGACTTACGTGAACTTGCTTCGTGCAACTAATTGTACTATCTTAGCGGTATGAATACCATACGAAACCTTCTAACAAACCTTCGTACTCTACTCTGTTGTGTCCGCGAGACCTTGGGATATGCCCTGATTTTTCTGTGGGCCATCTTCTGCCCCAAGGCGGTTCTGGCTGCCAAGCTGCTGGCAGTGGAGAGCCAGCTCGCCGTTTGTAAGCACCAGATCGGGCAAAGGAAGCGCCGGCGGCCAAGATTTACTGCAAGTTTTCGCCTCCTATGGGTCGTGCTTTCAAAGTCTCTGGACAAATGGGAAGATCTTGTCCATCTGATGCAACCGGATACAGTCAAGAAATGGCACACCACGACTTTCCGGTACTTCTGGCGATGGAAGTCACGTAGAAAAGGTGGCCGACCTCCGATTTCCAAGGAAATGCAGGGCCTGATTTACAAGCTGAGCAAAGAGAATCCCTTATGGAGCCCTGAAAGGATCAAGGCCACGCTTATCCTTCTCCAATACGACCCACCATGCGACGACACAATCGGCAAATACATGTATAAGCCGCGAAAACCTCGCAAGAGATCAACTACATGGCTGCCATTTCTACGTAATCACCTGGATGTATCATGGGCTATTGATTTCTTCACAGTTACGACTGTCAACTTCACCACATTGTATGTTTTCCTTGTTTTTGATCATGGCCGACGCAGAGTCACACACTTTGCTGTAACAAGATATCCATCAATGAAATGGGTGATCCAGCAGCTTCGAGAATCGATGCCTTACGGTGTGCAGCCAAAGTATCTATTCCGTGACAATGATGGGATCTATGGCAACGGAGTACGAGCTTTTCTGGACAGCTGTGGCATGGAGGAAGTTCGCACAGCATACCGAAGTCCTTGGCAAAATCCATTCGTAGAGAGATTCATCGGAACGCTACGGC
>Ga0307378_10003272_pt1 | contig 23875 bp, 30 predicted proteins | sample UN1MG_FD_202238 | JGI IMG/M metagenome (GOLD analysis project Ga0307378, IMG submission 202238) | Soil microbial communities from Risofladan, Vaasa, Finland - UN-1 | ecosystem: Environmental > Terrestrial > Soil > Coastal area > Acid sulfate soil | place: Finland: Risofladan, Vaasa | collected...
TAAGGATAAAACAAAGGTGTATGTAAAAGTATTATATGACAAAAAATTGATTATAGTGGTAAAATTTAATAAAAAAATTATTGATCGATGGTTTGGTAATGATCTTTTATCTGGTGCAAAATTGATAAAAAGACATTTATTAGTTTCACAATATTATATTTGGAAAGTGTGTAATGAAGAAAACGAGAAAGATGATATGTGTATATTAAAAAAAATAAAAAATCTTGATAAATACAAAATATGTGAAGATGATAAAGACAAACATATTGGTTTAAATGATTTTGTTCGTAATACCGTATTACTTAATGATGATAAAATATTTATTATTCCGAATGGTTTATTATCACTTCCTGATGCCGACAATAATAATAATCTTCCATTAAAAAAAATAATTTCTGATGAATTTTATAAAGATATGGGGATTAGAAGGCCACCGGGAAAAAGTAAAGCATATATATTATAAAATAAGTAGCAGACCAGCTGCTCATCAAAGCCCATTTTCTTTTTAAGGAAATGGGTTTTTTATTTATCTGAAAAAACAGTTGACTGGTAAGCTGAAATTTCATATATTTAAGTATTAAATAAATTAAAGAGGAATAAAAAATGCAACTATTAACAAAAGGTCAAGAAACGCAATTAAAGAAACAATTTCCTAAGGGCAGTTCTTTTGAACAGAAAGTTGTTGCCAAAATATTTAATCCTTATGGTAATGGAACGTGGTATTTGATTAATCAGGATCCTGATGATCATAGTTATCTTTGGGCAGTGGTTGTTTTATTTAAAGATGTTGGGCCGGAGATGGGTTCTGTTTCATTGGATGAATTAAAATCTATTAGAATAAAGCCATTCAATCTTCCATTAGAGAGAGATAAATGGTTTAGTCCAATTACAGTAAAAGAATTATACGAGAAATTAAATAAAGGGGAACACGTATAAAAAAGTTAAATAGTAGTTATTTTGATTGGCTAACTTGGATTTATTCGTCTCCAATAAACATTTTTGGTTTTAAGTGGCGAACAAAAAATATAGTTAGGAACAAAAAATTATTGAGGAAATATGCGGTTGGATATTGTAAGGGTGAATATACAATTTGTCGCCCAAAAGTAGATTGTGTAGCCGTAATGTTTTTCAAAGATGGAGATCATTTTTGGTATCATATGACCAATTATGAATTTAATGAGGTATTTATAAATGAAGCTTGAAAATATAGGATTTTACACATTAGAAGATAAAAGAGCACGGAATACTTCTATTCATTCTCCATTATGGCGTTGTGAATTAATATTAACAGAAAAGTGTAATTTTAAATGTCCGTATTGTAGACGTGTGGGAGAAACTATTTCTTTTAAAAACGCAATGAAAACAATAAAATTATGGGCATCTGAAGGATTAAAAAACATTCGTTTTTCTGGTGGTGAGCCAACACTTTATAATAGAGTAGATGAATTAGTAAAATGTGCAAAGAAACTTGGTATTAACAGAATAGCACTTTCTACAAATGGTAGTGTTAAGTATGAGTATTATAAATATTTGTATGAATGTGGAGTTAATGATTTTTCTATTTCTCTTGATGCGTGTTGTGCTTCTACAGGAGAAATAATGTCAGGAATTCGTGGGAATTGGAAAAGAGTAACAGAGAATATAAAAAGAATATCAAGATTAGTATATACAACCGTTGGAATAGTAATTAATGAAGATAATTTTGATCAATGTGTTGGTACTATTTGTTTCGCCGATACTTTGGGTGTAAGTGATATTAGAATTATTCCTTCTTCACAATATAATAAACTTTTGACAATTGCTTCTCAAATTCCACGGCGAATTCTCAAAAAATATCCGATATTAAGATATAGAATTAACAATATAAAGATGAATAGAAATGTTAGAGGTTTGAGATTTTCTGATAGTAATAAATGTTCTTTAGTTCTTGATGATATGGCAGTTATGGGTAATTATCATTTTCCATGTATTATTTATTTACGAGAAGGTGGGAATGCTATCGGAAGAATCGGTAAGGATGTGAGAAATCAAAGAAAAATTTGGTATGATAATCATGATACATTTAAAGATGAAATTTGTAAAAGAAATTGTTTAGATGTTTGTATAGATTATAATAATAGAGTAGAAAGTTTAAAAAACAGTTGACTGGTAAGCTGAAATTTCGTATATTTATATAGTTGATTAAGAGAACATTTAAATAAATAAAGGAACAAATAATGGATCGTGAAACTACTAAAATGTTAATGAAAGAACTTGGTGTCGCTGCTACTGAAATCGCCAGGAAACATGGTATGGAAGTTAAAATAAATGGCGCCACTTTTGGTTCAACTTTTATGAAACCTCGGATTGAGTTTTTAGCGAAAGATGAAAAAGGTCGTTCAAAAGAAGAACGTGAATGGGATATGTTTGCTGAATCATTAGGTCTTGATAAGAATTTATTGGGTAAACAATTTAATGGTAAAACGATTATTGGTTTAGATATGAAGAAACGTAAATATCCTGTTATTCTTATGTCGCTGCGTGGTAATCGTTATAAAACGAGTGTTTCAAGTGTAAAAAATGGTTGGTATTCAAACATAGGTTAAAACATATTATACCACCGAGGAAATGGGGCTCCATGCCCCGTTGATTCAAACGAAAGTTTGTCTAACACTTACTCGGTGGTATTTTTGGCATCTATGGAACTTTTTAAGAATAAAATAGTATAATAGACATTACAAAACTTTGGAGGGAATTATGAAAAATGGAAATACTTATATAACTAGTGGACTTAGTTTAGGTGGAGCGATAGCTGTTGCTATTTCGTGGTCAATAAATAAGTCAATTTTATGGTGTATACTTCATGGATTTTTTGGTTGGATATATGTTATTTATTACGCCATTGTTCGTTAATAAAAGAAAATTTTTAATAAAACCCGATTCATTCATTTGAGTCGGGTTTTTTATTGCGCAAAATTTTATCATTTTTTATAAATATTTATATTTATATGTGGAATGTTATTTATAGGAGAAACCAAATGAATAAAAAAGAATGGAATAAATTATTACACGAAAATGCTCTTGTAAATGAAGCGAAAGATGGATACGAGACCGTAATGTTAAGAGATGCAAAAAATCAAAAGGGAACGGAATTATTAAGAGGCGAAAAAGTAGTTGTTATGTTCACTGGTAGTCGTGCGGATTTTGTTTATATTGTTAGTGCCGACGATCCAAAAAGATTAAATAGATTAATGGTTCGAACTGTAAATTTACATAAATATGTTAAAGGCGCAACGAAAGAACCGTCAGAAAAATTATTATATAAAATGAGTGATGCTGGAATTGCTAAAAGTGTTCTCGGTAAAAGAGTAGAACCTGATGGATACGATCAATATGGGTCGCCTTCTTGGCTATTAGTAATAGGATTAATATAAGGAGAGTGGTATGGACACAAAAACTTGGAAAAAGTTATTACACGAAAATGAGTTAAATGAAGAAATGAAGTTTAAAGGTAAAACTGGTTATGAATGGATAAAAATGATTAGAGATATACCGTACGATGATTTAATGGAATGGGCAGAAATGTCACAATATCCTAAGTTATTAAATTTACTTGATTATATGAAGAAAAAAATGAAATATATATAAGGAAAAAACAATGGACACAAAAAAGTGGCGTCAACTAATAAATGAGAGCAGTGTAATAATAGAGGCGGTAGATTTTCTCAACAAGGAAAGTGATGCTTCTCAAGAAAACAAGGTACAACTCACATTAGACCGTAAAATAGGTGGAATGACCGCATGGTATCGCCTTGAAACTGATGGTTGGTGGAGGCGTATTCACAATCCTGGAAAGGGGTATGGTATTCTTGTAAAGAAGTTTAAAATAACAGGTCAACCAAAAAATAAATATTTAAGCAAGACAACATATTTAGAATATCCGGTTATCATATCGTACATTCCGTTGGAGTATTCTGGTGAAGTTGATTGGGATCAACCAGGAAATATAGAAAAGGCGAAAGGAACAATGATGATAAATACGGATAGGACAAGTGCTGACGGAAAGGAAATAGAAAAGTTTGTGAATCAACAAATATCGAGAGGAACATATCAGCCATGAAAAAGTCAGAATTAAAGGAAATAATACGAGAGGAAGTTAAAAGCATTTTAGCAGAATTTGGTGGTCGCCGAGCTGGTGGATACAGCAACGATCCGCGAGAGATATATGCTAAATATCCTACAAAGTGTGCTGAAACGGGAACACCAATAAAGGCGGGCGAGAAATGTATTTATTATCCAAAACACAAAGAGTATTTTTGTTTAAAAAGCAAACAAGCGAGAGAATATTATGATTGGAAAATGGATGTAGATGTATTAGGCAGACCCTGGTAACTGAGGCGATAAAAATGACGACATTAAAAGAATATTTATTAGATGAAGTACAAAACAAAGTAAAGATAAGACCAAAAGACATTGGTGATGGCGTAACAATAGAAGCGAAGATTGACGATGAGGGTTATCTTGTTTTTACTGATGGAACTGGAAATATGATATTTTTCCATCCTGATCAAATACCGCAACTCAAAAAATATTTACAGGGGATAAGATAATATGAAAAAATTTTTATATGGACATGACAGTCAAAAGAATGCTTATGTAATAGAAGATTATCCTTATGGGTTTTTAAGGACACAAAAGAAGATATGGGTCGAAACTATACCAAAGAAAGGCGACCGGGTAGTAAGTCAAACATTAGATCCGAAGAAAAATATTTGGAACAGACCAAAAGCATCAACTTTTTCGCCGATAAGATTTTTATATCTTGACGAGAAAGGACACGTAGAAAATATGGGTGTAAGTCCGTATTCCGATTTTAATGAAGTGAAGAAGTTTATAGAGGCGATTGGTGGCGAAAAGAAACTTAATAAAAATCAATTACAACAATATTATGATTTAAGTGGAAAAACATTAGAGGGTAGTGATCCAACATATACATATAAGTTTGACAAAACAATAAAAGATAATAAAGTTTATACTTTAGATATTAAATTTGATGTCGCCAATGCTGTTAAATTAAAACATATTATTGGTGCAATAGATGATGTTATAGGAAATACTAAAAAAGGTAAATATGGTACACCAGCAGAAACGTTTAAGCAACTAATGGCAGACAAGGGGATAATAAGGGTATTTGGCAGGGGTGGACACATTATAGTTGGGCCGATGCTCGCCGACAAGACATATCAACAAATCAAATCACATTTAAAAAATAAAATCAGAGAATCAGTAGTAAATGAGGGTATTGGAACAGAACTTGTAAAGGTTATGACCAATAAATACAATGGGCAAGTCAAACGAAATGGATTAAAGAAACTTGGTTTAGTTGATTGGGAAATAAACACAGTAGAGAAAAAATATAGGGATGTTTATATTGGTGTCGCCAAAAAACTTGGAATGAAAACGAATGATGTAAAAGACAACTTTGGTAATATAAGTGTTTATCTCGGCGACAAAACAAATGATTTTACGAATGCTCTAAAAAAAGAGTTGAGTAAAGTAAAAATAAAAGAATCTGTAAATGAAGTTGTAGTTGATATATTACAATATGATTTAGAACCCGGAGTAACATTATATTATAAACGACCTGAAAAAGATCAAGAAAGAACATTTATGTTTACTGATAAAAAGTTAAATAATGTATATAAGAGAAAGGGTAGTACGATTATATTTCCAATGAGAGATATTTATGGTTATCCAAAGTATCCTGGTAAAGGTGTATATAAAAGCGAAAAAGTAGTTGGAAAAATAAATGAATCCAATAATAATCAAACATCAAAACCAGAAGGATTACCAAAGGGTAAAGCAGCATTTCTGAAAACTGAGGGAATAGAGAAGAATCCTGTTTCTTGGATAAATAGAGTTGCTAAATGGGAAAAAGAATTAGAAAAAATGATTGGATATACAACTTTAGAGTAAATTTTTTAATTTTGTATATTTATAGATAGAATACTTTTGATAAAAAGGGAGAGGAAATATGCCTAATAAAGTAAAGAAAAGATGGATTGCTCGTCAAATAAAACGTGGAAATCCAAGATATGTAAAAGTTGGGACTGGTGTGGTTGAAGTAGAACCGATTGTTGAAGAATTTGTTGAACCAATCGTAGAGGAAGTCGCAGAGGAAGTTGTAGAAGAAGATGTAGAACCAGTTGCAGAGGAAGTTGCAGAGGAAGTTGTAGAGGAAGTTGCAGAGGAAGTTGTAGAAGAAGATGTAGAACCAACTGTTGTTGAAAGTGGGACTGTAACTGACGTTGAAGTGATAGATGAAATAAAACCCGCGAAAAAACAAAAAAAACTAAAGAAGTAATTTAATAATTTTTAGGAGAAAATAAATGCCAACTGAACGACTTTTAGAAGCCAATGAGTTGATGATTGAACGTTTTCAACCAAAACAAAAAAATCGTTTTATTATGTATGTTGATGGAATACCGGCGTGGTTGATAAAATCATCTACGAAACCTTCTATTTCAATCAATAAAGTAACGATTGATTACATGAATATCAAACGATATGTCGCCGGCAAAGCAGAATGGGGCGAGATTGATATAACCTTATACGATCCGGTTGTTCCATCTGCTGCTCAATCTGTAATGGAATGGGTACGACTTCATCATGAAAGTTTAACTGGTCGTGACGGCTATGTTGATTTCTATAAGAAAGAGATTGATCTTTATGGTATTGGTCCTGTAGGTGATTTGGTTGAGAAGTGGCGATTATATGGTACGCAGATTGTTACTGCTAATTTTGATTCTTATGATTTTTCTGTAGACGATCCGATTTCAATTAGTCTTACGCTAGCGTACGACTGGGCAGTCCTCGAATATTAATTTTATTCGGAATGGGAAAGGCGGGATATTATCCCGCCTATTTATTATGAAACAAAAAGTGTTTCATATAGTATAATATAATGTGGATAAAAAGTTATTAATCTACTAATTTAAAGGGTTTTATTATGTATAAAGAACCAATGTTTGATTATGATGAAATTTCAGATGTAATGTATATTTCTTTTGGTGAACCAAAGCCATGTCGTACAGAAGAACCTGAATCTGGGCTCGTTATACGATATACACCTGGAACTAATGAATTAAATGGATTCACGATTATAAATTATAGTGAAAGAACAAATAGGGAGTAATGAAATGGACGAAAAACAATTAATTGAAAATTTAAAACAAGAACACCAAACAAAAAATCAAGAGGGTTATCCTTCGGAAACGGTAACACTTCCATCAAAGGGATATTTTTATTCTGAAGAACATCCTTTTGCTACTGGTGAAGTTGAGTTAAAATATCCTACTGCAAGGGAGGAAGATATTTTGACATCAAAGAATTTGATTACTAAAGGTCTTGCGATTGATACTTTTTTAAAAGCTGTTATTCTTACACCGGTTGATTATGATTCGATATTTTTAGGCGACAAAAATGGAATTATGTTTGCGTCAAGGATACTTGCTTATGGAACAGATTATCCTGTAAAGTTAAAATGTCCAAGTTGTCAGGAACAAATTAGTTTAAATATTGATTTATCTAATTTGAGTGCTAAGGAAATTGATTTTGAAAAATATTTAAAGGGTATAAGTGAATTTGAAGTTGATCTACCAAATTCTAAAAAAAGAATCAAATATAAAATATTAACAAGTGGAGACGAATCAGCACTTACGGAAGAAATAAAAAGAACCAAAAAGAAAATAGCTGGATCTGGTGATGCAGAAGTAACAACTCGATTAAAATACGCGATTATATCAATTGATGGAGATACTTCCCGAGCAAATGTAGCAAAATTTGTTGATTCTATGTTATCAAGAGATTCATTATTTTTACGTGGTGAAATAGTAAATACATCTCCTGACATTGAAAGTATTTTTGATTTTGTTTGTCCTGAGTGTGGTCATTCTGACGAACTCAATGTACCAATGGAAATATCCTTTTTTTGGCCTTCCGGCAAGCTATAGAGCGGAACTTTATGAGGAACTATTTACCTTATGTTATTATGGTAATGGTTTCAACTTTCGTGAAATGTATGACTTGCCGGTGGAGAAGCGCAGATTCTTATTAAAACTATTAGAAAATGCAAAAATTCAAGAAAAGGAACTAATGGATAGAGCACAGAAGAAATCGTTAAAACCATCGAGTTCTTATACTATGCCTTCATATAGTAAACCTAAAATGCCTAAGAAGTAAAATTTTTAGGCATTTTTTATTTTCGTAAAAATCACAATCTTTATATTTATAGTTAGGAATATTATATCAGGAGAAAAATAATGTTTAAAAAACCATTAAATGAAGGATTAATTGAAAGGTTTATTGATCAAGTAAAAAGGGTATTAGGCGATAGAGAAAAGGCCAAGAAATTAGTTATTTCTATCGCTAAAAAAGATAAAGAATTAGCTGAATTAACACAAAACATAAATGATGATATGATGGATCTATTAGATTATTTAAGAAAAAACCGTCCTATTACAAAAGAACCAATATAATAACAAGAGAATAATAAATGGCAACTCCTGGAAATTTATCAGCAGCGGAATTAAAATTATACGAATCTTCATTAAAAAGCCTTGCTAAATTGACAAATCAAATAATTGATCTCAATGCAAGTAATGAAGATATATTGGACGATGTAGTTGATGCTGCGGCCGAGTTAAATGATGAAGCTAAACTGTATTTGGCTCAATTAAAGCAAACTGATAATGTAGATAAACAATTATTAGATAAAGCGAAAGAAAAAATTGATCTGATAAAAAAACAAGTTAAAGCAGGCCAGGCTTTAGAAAAACAACGAGATATAGAGCAAAAAGCGTTGGATGAAATAAATGCTAAATGGGATGATATGGAAACGAAGTTTAGAGGTTTTATGGCTAAAGGCAAGGCATTCTTTTCTTCGTGGAAGGGGTTTGCGGTAGGTATTGGATTAGTTGCTGCAGCGTTATTTGTTGTATACAAAGATTTAGTATCCGCACAAACGGACGCGCGACAAGAGTTAGGAGTAACTGGGGAGTCATTTGAGAAACTTCGAGATGTATCTACTGAATTAAATGTTGAGTGGGCTAAGTTGGGTGTGGGGATAAAAAAATCTTATGAAATAACTCAAGCTATTGCAATGGAGTTTGGTTCATTTGATTATTTGACTAATGAATCCGCAAACAATGTAGCTGCGATGACAGTTGCACTTGGTATGATTGCTGATGACGCCGCAAAAACATTATCTTCATTTATGGACATAACAGCTGGCAGTCAAGAATCGGCGAATAATATGTTAAAAATGGCTGCGGCTACGGCAGATGCGAATGGTGTACCGATGGGTAAAACGATTCGTGATATAACAGACAATGCTGAAGGTCTTGCGAGGTATATGAAGGGAACAGGTCAAAACATTGTAGATGCTACAGTCGCCGCAAATAAATTAGGATTTAGTGTTAGCACTATTGTTGATATTGCTGATAGTCTTCTTTCATTTGAAAGTTCTATTGAAAATGAAATGAACGCAATGGTTTTAACTGGAAAACAACTAAATCTTGGTCGTGCAAGACAATTAGCCATTGAAGGTGATTTGGCTGGATTACAAAGAGAGATTACTGACAATCTTATTTCGGAGTATGAATGGGGCGAGTTGAACACGTTACAAAAAAAATCGATGGCTGATGCTCTTGGTATTGGTGTAAATGAAATGGGGAAGATGATTAGCCGTGAACGAATATTGAATGGTTTAGTTAAAGGTACTCTTACACCAATGAAAGCTATGGCAGAAGGAGCGACATTATCTGAGGTGTTAAATGCTGAGGGAATAATTGATCCACTTAAAAAATTAATGAATAGTTTAATTAGAATAACAAGTATTCTTGTTAAAATATTAAATCCAGCATTTGAAGCACTTTCAGGATTGATTAGTATATTAACTTTTGATTTTGATAATATTGAGTGGGTGCCTTTTTTGAAATGTCTCGGTTTGACAGCAGCTGGATTACTTCTTATTTGGGGTATTGGAAGGCTAATAAAATCATTAGATTTTGGTAGTATATTTAATTTTGGTGGCAGTAAAGCCGGAGCGGCTGGTAAAAAGGGTATATTTGGAAGAATATTTGGTAGTATGTCTTGGGGTGATGTTGCAAAAGGACTTGTTATTATGGCAGGTTTAGCGGCGACACTGTGGATTTTGGGAGCTGCGATGAAACAATTTGCTGATGTAGAATGGGAAGATTTGGCAATGGCTGGTGTTGCAATGGGTGGATTACTTGTTGCCGCTACGTTACTTGGTGTTCTTATGGCGTCTCCACTTGGAGTCGCGTTATTAACTGGTATGCTTGTATTGGTAGGAATGGCTGCTTCGTTATGGATACTTGGACAAGCATTACAAGCGGTTAAAGTTGGTATGGATGGATTAGCACCATCGTTAATAGGTATTGCTGGAGTAGCCGGTGATTTGGTTATAGCAGCTGGAGCCATTTATATGTTAGGTGGAGCTCTTGCCTTTTTAGCTGCTTCATTAGCTGCGGGTAGTATATTAGATTTCTTTGGTCTTGGTGGTGGCGGAGGAATGATAGACAAGTTACTTGAGTTAGCGAATAATTCTGACAAGTTAGCGGTAGTAGCGGCTGCTGTTCAAACGATAGCGACTGGTGGTGCTGGTGGTGGTGTCGCCGTAAATGCGAGGGCGTTGACGACAGCTGGAACTGTAATGGGCGACACGAATGTAAATGTTTCATTAGACGATGTAGTAAATAAACTTGATGAAATAGAATCAATGTTTAAAAATGGTGTTGAGTTAAAGATGAATGGAGCAAAAGTAGGTGAATGGTTAGCTAAAGAAGCACGAAAAACATAATTGGAGAAAATAAGTGGCTTTAATAGATTTGTATAAAAAGGACATATTCAAGAGAGTTGGAAAGACAGCAGATTCATTTGCTAATGATTATGCTGATGGGTTTACGGCAAATAAAACAATAGGTTCACCAACAGATTATAAACTCAATAAACTTACACCAACTCAAATATCGAGTGATCCAATACCAACTTCGACAATAAGAAAGATGGCAGAGGAATATTATGATTCAGCGCCACTTTTAAGAGCGAATTATCTTGGGCAAACTACTGAACCATTAGTATTTATAAAACCAAACGAATCAAAGGATCAATATTCTACAAAGGCGGATTATACAAATACAAGACGTGCAGCGACGGCTAAGTGGTTAACAAGTCCAAAAGGATTTCGTTTTGAAGCGAATCAAATAGCATTACAATTACTAAATCCTACATTGGAATCAAAAATATATAATCCTTTATCTATTTTTAGTAAAACTATTCCGTTGGTTGATTATCATGAGCGTCGTCACATGACAATATCATCTTTATTTGGTATTCCACTTGATGTTTTTGGTATTTCGGCGCCAGCGTCTTATACGGAAGCGATTTGGAATAACGAACATCACAGCCGAAACGTAAATCAATCTCCATTTATGGCAGCGAGAATAGCGAGTGAAAATTTACCGGGTATTGATTTTGCATTTAGTGGTCGTGATTATATGATGAACGATTCGACATGGAATCGTATAAATCCTAATCGTTATTTATATCCTATTGGCTCTGATGGAGCGGGATTACCAATAAGTAATCGGCTTACTCCTGGCGAAGAAAAACAAAGGAATAAAGGTTTAGCTGCTCAAGCGTTCAGGTTTACAAAAGCGTCTGGATTTAATCCTATATTAGATGCTCAAATAACAATAAATGATCAAAAAAGTGGTTCGAGTTTTCTACAAAAATTATTAAAGAATATACCTTATGCTAATACGATTCTTAGATTATTTGGATATGGTATATTAGATAAGGCAGAAAAGATAAAGATATTCAATAGATACAATCCTACATTTCCATATTCAGAGTATGGTGGAAATGAGATAAGGATAATAAATGCGGATGGCGAGTTATTAGATGTATATGCGGTAGATTTGAGTGAATCACCAATAGATGCTGTGTTACAAACGATAGAAAAGGTAATAAAAGTTGGAAGTGGTACTGAATCGCCTCCAAAGGGATTCACATTTGCGTCACGACAAAAATTAGAGAGAGCGGCTGGTTATCAAGATGGATTTCAAGATCAACGTATACTTTATAATCCACAAGATGATATGCCAACAGTTAATCAATATATGCAGGCTTACGGTGATGTAATGAAAAAAAGAAGTGGTGATAAGAGTGGAACGGCAAACATTGATAGTCTTGTACCTTCATTAGATGATAGAAAACCATATACAAAATACATGGAATCATTGACAAAAGATGAAGGCAGTCAACCAACAAAAAAGGGATTGAGAATATTACACAGTCCTACTGGATATGGTATGGCTCGTCCTGGTGCAAAAAACCTGGAAGATAGAATTGGAGATCAAATTAGTTTACTTCCTTATGGTGAAGATTATGAAGTCGATCCAAAGGATTCAACTTCAACAGCGAAAGATTTTACTGATTTAGTACCATTTAAGTTTTATCATATAAATGAAAGAAAATGGATAGTATTTCGTGCTACTTTAACCGGAATAAATGATCAAATTACACCATCTTGGAGTGGTAAAAAATATATTGGTCGTGCTGATCAAGTTTATACTTATAGTGGTGCGGAGAGAACAATTAACTTTGCTTTTACTATTGTAGTAAATTCACCAAAAGAAATGAAACCATTATATGAAAAGTTAAATTATCTTATTGGGTTGAACTATCCAAAATATAGAAACTTATCATCAAAAATGGGTATTTATATGGAGGCGCCTTTTGTAAGACTTACAATAGGTGATTTGTTTAAGAATGTATCAGGGATATTACAAGGTGGTATAATTGTAACGGTTGGCGATGATGCTACTTGGGAAGTTAGAAATGAACATCCACATTTGTCTGATTATGATGTTGAAGCATCAAAAATAGGTAAGATTCAAGTAGCGAAACTTCCAAGATTAATAGAAGTTAGTATAAATGGATTTACACCATTTGGTTTGGAAAATCGTCCGATAAGTTCCACCAGTCCATTTTATTCAGCAATTAAAGAATGGCAGAACCAGAGTGAAAATCCCAATTCAAATCCAACCACTGAAACGGGAGCTGTATAATGTCATATAGATATGAATTTACTCAACAAACACGAGATAAAGATAAAAAATTCAGAAAGTTTACTTCGACTTTATATCCAAAAATTTTATTGGATAACAATGATATTTATATTTTTACAAATGTTGGAGATAGACTTGATATATTAGCGGGCAAGTATTATAACGATGTAAATTTATGGTGGATTATTGCCCAAGCGAATCAGATTGGAAAGGGTACGTTAAATGTTATTCCTGGTACACAATTACGAATCCCACAAAATTTAGCAAAAATATTCAATGATTTGGATACTATTAATAGGACGAGGTAATTATGTCAAATGAATATGCAACATGGCCGGCATTAACCGATTTTCAACCAAGCATAAAAAGAGAATTACTACGACGAAAGAATAAAACTTTTGGAGATGGTAATAAACCGCGAGCAACATGGGTTAGGGCTATTTCTAATGCAGTTGATGCCGTGGTAGTTAGATCTCCAGCTGCAAAATCCGGCGAAACGACATCAATAGGAGATATACGAAATGATTTAAATGTAATGGTTGGTGGTTTACTTCGTCCAAGTGGCGCAACTCGTGGTGGTTTTGAGCCTGTGTATCAACGAGTGGCGACTGGACGAGAGATAATAGATAGACCGATGCCAGGAATAGAATCTATTTCATTACAAACTAAAGGTGATTATGGTTCATTGAGAAAGATTACAATAAATTGGCTTTGTCCAAGTGTTGAGGATTTGGATATTTTAATGCCGTATTGGTTGTCGCCAGGAATTTCAGTAGTAGTGGAGTGGGGATGGTCAAATATTGGTCAACCGCCGATACCATTAGATATTTTAAATGTTGCTGATATGGTAGATTTGTATAAAAATCCAGCATTGATTATGAAAAAAATAATTTTAAGAGGCGGAGATCCAAAGGCTGATTATGCGGGTAATCAAGATTTCTTTATTGGTATTATTACAAATTTTTCTTGGAATATGAATGAAGATGGTACATTTACTTGTACAACGGAACTAACAACATTTGGCGAAACGATGTTAGCGTTAAATTTAAACAAGGATGTAAAAACAAAAGGTGTTAAAGTCAACGAAAAAACTATATATAGTATTAGAGAATATGTTGAAAAGGCATTCAGTAATGAAAATTTAGATAGTCAAATGAAGGCACTTCCGGAAGGACACGAAAAGGATATAATAAAAACTCCAACGATTACTGAAGAGCCAAAACAAACAAAAAGGTTTATAGAAGGAGATTACAATTTACCCGATTCGAGCGAAACAAATGGAGATATTTATGTAACCTGGGGATTTATAGAACGTAATGTAATTACTAAACATGGATGCCCGGCAGTAGATGCGGATTGGTTTGTATTTGAAATGGATAGTTCAAACACAAGAGTTTCAAATGATGGATTTTTATATTCTCGTGATTCAGATATACTTATTAACAATAATGGTAATAATACAATGATAGAATTTTCTACGCCTCCGAAAAATTATAATGCCGAGATATTTGGAAAAGTTGATGAAAAGTCAACTACAGTGGGGTTTTTAAATAATGTATATGTACGAAGAAGTGTACTTGTAGATGCGTTTAAAAATAGTGAAACTCTTGAAGAAGCAGTAAAAAAATTAATTAATAAAATTAGGTATGCTGCATTTGATTTATGGGATTTGAAACTTCATACCGATCCAACAAAGGAACAAAAAGCCGAAGTAATAGATCAAAAATTTGTTAGTAAGAAATCTTTAGATGATGTAAAACAATTATTAATAGCAGAAAAGAATACGGAAGGTGCGCTTTTTAATTTTGGTGGTTATAGTGGAACAAGTATTTTAAGAAGTGTAAGTTTTACATCTAAACTGACGGATCAAGTAGCATTAACTCATTTTTTTGGTAGAAATAAGGATACGATTACTTCTAATAATGTAGTATATAGTGCTGATTCTGATACTGGGATTAAAGCAATATATGGAGCAGCGGTTGATCGGGTTTTGCGAAAATTACAATTTAAAGAAGATACAATACAATTAAAAGAAGCTCCACCTATTGAAGAGGAAGATAAAAAAAGATTAATTACAATTCTTTCAGACGAAAAAATTGCGTGGACAAAAAGTGCACCAACATCAGATTTATTTTTTTATTATAAGAATGAAAATGATAGAAAATCTGTTGGTCAATATTTACGACGAGTAACCGATGACAACAAATTAAAAAATGTTCCAATTTATTTTTTAGAAATAAGTGTAGTTATTGATGGTATAAGTGGTATTTTACCTGGACATGTTTTTACAATGGATAATTTACCAAGGGTATACAGAGAAAATGGAGTATTTCAAATTCTTGAAATTTCACACGAAATTTCATCTGATGATTGGGAAACGACATTACGGGCTTATTTTAGACCGGTTAATATTTTTGCTGGTAGTAAGAAAACATATGCCGAAAAAACAGCAAATGTAACATCTACTGGTAAAGAAGAAAATGATCCCGTAGTAGACGAAAATTTTGATGTAACTAATACGCAGTGGAGGTCTAGCGATGAACCTGCTTAACGAATATAGCAAAGCAAAGGGAATTAAAAAGACGATAAAGAATTATCCCAAACAATATTTTCCGCAACTAACGGCAGAAGATTATCGTATTGGATATATTGAACGATATTTTGCTAAGCCACGCACAAATCCGCAAGGTGTAATCATTGAGATAGATAAAGACGAGTATAACAGTTTAACTGGTTTATTTCCGACACCAGTTGGACTTCATTACAATGTCATAAAATTAAGATGGTTGATCCGGGGAACTTTTGAGGCAATACAGCGTTCAAATAGTAGTACGGTAGCGTTTCAAGAAAAATATATGCCAAGGATATCATTACATTTAAGAAACATGTTACAGTTCTGGCAGGGTTAACATCTCACCAAAAGGTTATTTATGAACATAATAGAAACAATAGAGGATTTCGCCATTTTCAAGGCGACAATCGAAAACAAAGATATAATCATTTTACCCACATTGACGAGTCCGTATAAGCATCCCTGTGACAATCATTTATCTCTTATTTATGTAAGAGTTATAGAATCTGACGACGAATATATTATTGGTTTTAATCATACAGACACAGTTGATATGGATGTATCGTTATTAGAAGAAATACAACCTAAAACGATATGGACTATCAACCAAAAAAGACTTCTAAGTTTTATAAAAAACAAAGACATAAAAGATGTTGATATGTTTTACTACTTGCATTACAACGATGTGCCTCAATGGATTCTGGACACGCCTACACACCTTTATTTCAACAGAAAGTTCAGTCAAGAAGAAGATATAAACATTTATATTCCACTTCCAAAACACATAGAGTTACATCAAGACAATGCGGGGAAGATGGTTACGATACTTCATAATCATTATATACCGGCTGCCTTTGATTTTTACACTGAGAATCTAACGACGATGTATGAAGTGGAATCTCAGGGACTCAAGGTTGATTTGTCATTATTACAACATTATTATGGCGACAAGGTAATACCTTATGTATCAGATGACAGTCGTATATTCAGTGAATACAACTTTTACACATCCGCGGGTCGCCCGTCAAATCGTTATGGTGGTCTCAACTTTGTTGCGATTGATAAAGAAAAGGGTCACAGAAGGTCATTTATTCCAAGAAATGATGCGTTGTTATTATTTGATTTTGATTCATATCATTTGAGTTTGATTGCTAAGTTGATAGGACACGAATTTAGCGAAAAGAGTATACATACATATTTAGGTCGTTATTACTTTGGAAAGGATGAACTGACCGACGAAGAATATGCCGACTCCAAAACTTTGAATTTTCAATATTTATATGGTGGAGTACCAAAAGAAGTTAGGGATGCGATACCATTTTTTGCCGAGGTTCAAGATTTTTATTTCGCCATTTGGCGACAAATAAAAAAAGATGGATTTTATGAATCGCCTTTATCTGGAAGAAAGATATACAAAAAACAAATAGAAGACGCCAGCCCAACAAAGGTATTTAATTATTTTATACAATTAATGGAAACAGAAGCCAATTTAGTATTGATGAAAAGAATCAACGAGTATTTACGAAACTATAAATCAAAGTTGGTATTGTATATTTACGATTCTTTTCTGTTTGATATAAGTCAAGACGATGGTAAAGAAATGATAAATGGTTTACGGGATATACTAAAAGTATTTCCTACAAAGGTATATTTTGGATATAACTATCAAGATTTACAAGACATTACACAAACTTTCATTTCGGAATAGGATTTTCAATTATATTTATATTTATATGTGGATAAATGTGTGGAGAAAATACATGATAAAATTAAAAAATTTATTAAGTGAAGACAAATTGTTTATTTCGATAAATCCAACCGGGGAATCTGTTTACAAATATGAATTATTTTTACAAAATTCAACAAAAAAACAACGAAAAAAATATTTTGATTTGTTAGGTGCTGTGATAACTGATGGTGATTATAATAGATTATTCTTTATCGATAAAGAGAAAGCTTTAGTTGCAAAAAACAAAATTGAAAAGGCTTTAAAGAAAAATAATTGGAGATAATAAATGACTAAAGAGTTTATAGAAGAAATTATATTTGAATTATCATATAGAGTATCAAATGGTATTCCTGATTTAAAGAATGAAGATCATTTATATGTGCTTCGTGAAATAATGGAAGAAAAAGGCATATCGTTTGATGTGATAGAAAGTGTTATTGATAATTTGAGAGAAAAGAGGTTACTAACTGAACTTGAATCATTTGGTGGGCCGACTCGTTCTTTCGCCATAGATTTTGATGGAACACATAGTTCTGGAAGTCTAAATTTTGATTTTAAAAATTATGATCCCGAAATTAAAGAACCTGTTCAAGATGATGAAGCAGAAGCTGAGGACGACGGCGATGAACCGGTAAAAGAAGAAAGTTATATTCCAACCTATATTTTTGATCCTGATAAAATGGGTATAGTTGAAACCGGAAATAGCATTCCAAAGAACGAAGTATTGAGTGAAAACAAGTTTAAGTGTTTTATGACAGGAGAGGTTTTTCTTGAAACAACGAATGGAACACTTGTTAAGGAACTTGATTATTTAGACAACACGATAGAGGAATTGAATGAAGACTGGTGGGCTGATTATTCTGAGGAAGAGCAACAAAAATATATTCAAGACCATCCAGCAAGTCAAAAAGCATTGGATGCAAAAAAGAAAAAAGAGAAAGATGTGCCGTCTGGCGAAAAAGACAATAAAGAACAAAAAGATGAAATGAGAAATGTTGATCATGAAGAAACCACCAAAGCTTTAATGTTTACCAAAACAGAAGCGGAAACAGAAAAGAAAACTAAAAAGAGTGGTGAAGTGTTAGGCCGCGGATTGGGAACTCCTGAATCAAGAGCGGGAGAAGCGGCTACACATTATGCGATTAGACAATTGATTGCAGGGAAAAATTTAGATGAAGTAAAAAACACTCTAACGGATATTGCTAATCAGAAAGACACATATTTGAAAAAAGAGTGGGTTAATAGTTCTCTTAACGCTACTAAATTTATTGTGAATAAATATGGAGCAGAAAATATAGATGAAGTTGTTTGGGATACTCCATCAGGTAGAAAATTAATTGGAGTTGAAGGACACATGACACCAAGTGATATGTTTATTACAACAAAAGACGGGAAAAGAATAGGAATATCATTAAAGAAAGATGGTGATGTATATTTAGTTAATAGTGGATATAAACAAGCGTTGCTGAATTTATTAGAAGGTATGAATGAACAAGAAAAACAAAAAATAACAGAATCCGCGGGTGATGAATCATATAAAAAAGATAGAAACGAAAAGTTACAAAAAGCTATAAATGTATTAGATGGAGAAATGAAATCTACATTTAATACATCACTTAAATATTATAAATCAAACATTGATGAAGCTATAAATATATTTGGGCCAAATTATGGAAAATACTTGGATTCATTAGATAACATGGATTCAATAGTTGAAAGAGCGAATAGTGGTGGTAAACTTAAAACGGACGAAATTAAAGCTTTTGCAAGAATTATTGGTCGAGGAACTCCAATTTATGAAAAGAACCCTGATTTATATAACGATATAAATTTAGCGGATTATAGACTTATTGGACGATTATTAAAAAATTTTGAAGAAAGCCCAAAGTTTGCTGTTTCATTAAAGAAATTTATTTCTAAAAGAATACATATAAGTGAACTTCTTAATTTAGAACAAAATCCAAAATTAGATGAATTCATAACTGTATATGGTGAATCGCCAGATGGAGTTGAATTGAGTAAAAAGAGTTTATTAGAGTTATTCGGCGAAAAAACTACAAAATTATATGAAATAAAAGAGGGATTTGAAAAGGCTAAAACGCCAGAGGAAAAGAAAAAATATTCAAACGAGATAATGAAAAGTATTAATAATAGTATTTATATAGATTTTAAAGACGGAGCACATGATGGTGTAATTAAAGTAAAACACGAAGATGGAAAAGAATATCCAATATTTACTGTTGGAACAAGGACTCGTGGAATTGGGGCCGCTACAGCTCTTGAAATACATCAAACTTCATATATGGCGAATGCTTTAAAATTTAAGACATTTGATGTTGAAAAATGGAATCCATTACAAAGAAATAATTTTTTCAAAAGATTAAAAGGTGAATATGAAGAAAGGTTAAAAGATAATAAAGGAAATCCAGAAGGAATTGCGGAACTTCAAGATGGTATAAAGAAAATAAACGAAAAACTAAAGGAGAAATAGTTATGACAAAAACACAATTATTGTGTACATTCACACGTAAGAACAAATTAGAGGAAACGATTGAGGAAATACTAAAGACGTACACAATTGCGTTTGGTAGGATATATATATTAGAAAATTTAGACAATAAAAGGGAATTGATATGTACATATAATGTAAATTTTGATCCAAGTGGTAAAGCATTACGGAGTACAATTTCAATACATCGTAAGAAACAAACAAACACATTATACACGATAAATGCATTAAATCATGTAGTAAGTTTATTAAATGATGGCAAAGTTGATCCAAATTTTGAAGTGGATTTTACAAAATTTCAAAACACATTATTAGTTACCGACGAAAATGGGTTGAAAAAAATTCAAACAAAGATATTTGATATACGCGAGGTTTAGGAGATAATCAATGGAGAGAGAAGAATTAAAAGAGATTGTACAAGAAATGATTTTAAGTGAAGCAAGACCAAAAGACACTAAAGGCATCAAAAAAATATACTATGATCTCGGCGACAAAATACAAGGTTTAGCTAAGTTAGGAAAAACCAAAAGGGATGCTAAAATCAAAGATTTAGCGGCAAAAATGTTTAAGGCATTTAGGGAGTTAGAAAGTTATTTTGATAAAGAATATGATGGTTGGGATTAGGGAGAAGATTAAATGAAGATAAAGAAAAAGGTATTTGAGGAACTTTCGGATTTAGAACACGCTCAATGGATGTCATGGGCAAAGGACATCACCAAAACTGAAAAGATAAGTCCTGAGCGAGTAAAACGTTGGGAAGAAGATATGTTTAAGCCTTATAGTGAGTTGAGTGAGGAAGATAAGGACAAGGACAGAGAAATCGCAATAATTGTGTTACAGGTACTTGCTAAATATTATGATCTTGTACCAAAAACTGAAATAAAGGAATCCAATATAAATGTATATATTGGAAAAATGAAAACTGAGTGGCCGTAACAAAACAATAAAAGGTTTTGGTTAAATACTATGAATTATTTCAAATTTAATTATAAAAATAGAATTATAAATGTATATATTACTCTTGATTGTAAGCCAATGGTTTTTATTAAAAAACCAAACAATGACAAAGTAATAGTTTATAAAATACATTTCTATGATAATATAAACAATAAAATGTTGTATGATGTGGAAATAACCGACAATTGTCTGCCAATTAATTGTTGGGCAATTTGCAACATCAAATGTAAAGAATATCGAATAGAAATAATAGATAAAGATGAAGATATGTTGATATTATCTCATATATTATTAAATGAAAATAAAGAATATAAAAAAATTGATTTATATAAAGAAAACATATATTTGGACGAAAATGGTTCTTTAGGCGAAACACCTCTTTGTGAAATAATGAAAAAACATGGTAGCGATAAGTCAACATATCATAATTATACATTATTTTACCATGCACTTTTTCAAGGTATGAGATATAAAAATATAAATTTATTTGAATTGGGAATTGGTTCTAATGATGTAAGTATTCTATCGAATATGGGCAAAGCAGGAAAACCTGGTGCATCACTTAGGGGATGGAGAGAATATTTTAAAAATGCTAGAATATATGGAGCAGACATAGATAAAAAAATATTATTCAAGGAAAAAAACATAGAAACTTTTTATTGTGATTCATTAAGTTCAAAATCAATAAAAGATATGTTTAATCAAATAGATGTTTTATTCGATATAATTATTGATGATGGATTGCATACATATGAATCAAACTTTAATTTTTTAATTAATTCTTTTAATAATTTAAAGTCGGGTGGTTATTATATAATAGAAGATGTTTATGTAATAGAGCAATTTAATTCTATAAGAGAAACATTATTAAATGATTTTGAAATAGAATTTATTGATATATATAAAATACCACATATTAGAAACAAAATAGACAATAATTTAATAATAATAAAAAAGAAAGAAGATAAAAAGAGGTGTTTTGTTACTTTTTATTCTAACGAAGATTATGAACTAAATCAAGTATTGGTAGAGAGTATTAACAAGTTTTCCAAATATAATATATTATCATTTACACACGACGATTTTTCACATTTAGACATAGAAAATAGGTATCGATGTCCAATATTCATTCAGAAAGTATTATCATATATTAAATGTCTTCAAATTGGATTTGATGAAGTTGTATGGTTGGATTCAGATATAATTGCATTTCCTAAAATAGATAATATATGGAATAATACTTGCAAGATAGAAGATTATTCTTTGTTACCTGTTCATTTTATGTTGTTAGATCCATATAATTTGTTGAATAATGAAAAAAAATATTTTAATTGTAAAATAACAAATAATACTGTTTATTTACATGCGTGTATTTCTATTTTTAATAAAAATTGTTTAGATTTTTTTAATAAAGTTCTGGATAAATATTTATACGTCGATCATAGACTATTTCCATTTGGCGACGAATCTATAATGAATTGTTTGATATGGGAAAAAGAAGAGCCTAAAAATTTAGGAAGATGTTATATTCAATATGATTATAAAAAAAATAGTGAATATATTCATGGGAAATTTATTTTTGAAAAAATTAAAAAAGATGAAATATTAGCATTTCATGGGTGTAAAGAAAAAGAAATTTCTAGAGAATATTTGAAAAGGATATCAGAAAACTTTTGCTAAGTATTATGAATGGGCTACGTAAAAATATAAAAAATAATAAAAACTGAAATATTTTTGGAATTTTGAAACTTCTTATATTTATAATATAACACTTTTATAATAAGTTACTTTGGGGGAGGACTAAAATAGTAAAATTGGAGAAAAAATGAAACATTTAAGTGAAAAAGACTTGCGTATTATAAAGGCTAAATTTATTAAAGATAATACACCTTCGGCTAAAATCATAAAAATACTTTTATCAGAAATAGATTTTTATAAATTATCTATTAAGAAGGCTTTTAGTGGTGGCATTCAACAAAGAGGGCCTGACGATTATATGCAATAATCGAATTAGTGGAGTGATATGTCCAAAGATGCTCAAGAAAAATATATAAAAGACCATCCAACATCTTTAAAAGCTCGTAATGCAAAAGCAAAAAATAATAAAAATTATGGAACTTTTCCGTGATAGGAAAGTATAAATTATATACAACAAAAAGGTTACACCAGTCGGTTTAGGCTGTGTAATTTAACTATTAACAAATAACACTTAACGAAGGAGACTTAATTATGGCATTAGATCTTAAACAAATCAAGGGTCGTTTGGAATCCCTAAAGAAAACCAACAAAAAATCAAATCTTACGTGGAAACCTACCGAGAAAGAAACCACAATTCGCATCGTACCTTACAAATTCAATCCTGACAATCCATTTATCGAATTGTATTTCCATTACGAGTTAAACAACAAAACCTATTTATCGCCGGCATCATTTGGAGAGCGTGATCCCATTATGGAGATTGCTCAAAAACTCAAATCAACTGGCGACAAGGAAAATTGGAAACTTGGTCGTTCATTAGAACCAAAACTTCGCACATTTGCTCCTGTTATTGTTCGTGGTAAAGAGCATGAAGGCGTAAAGTTTTGGGGATTTGGAAAGACGATTTACGAAGATTTACTTTCCAACATTTCCGATCCCGATTATGGCGATATTACCGATCCAGTATCGGGTTGTGACATTGTTGTTTGGACTGTAAAGGAAGAAGGCAAGAATTTCGCGACACCGAAAATGAGAATCAAACGACATTCAACTCCTGTTACGGAAGATGTCGATGTCTTGAAGAAAATCACGGAAGACCAACCTGACATCAAGGAACTTTATGATCTTAAATCTTATGAAGAACTTGAAGATGCTCTCAAGAAACATTTGAATCCTGAAGAAGCTGCTGAAGAACAAAAAGAATCTGAATCTACTGACAAAGAAGAATCTACCGACAAAGAAGAATCTGTTAGCGAAGAAACATCTACCGCAGGAAC
>Ga0307378_10003275_pt1 | contig 23868 bp, 22 predicted proteins | sample UN1MG_FD_202238 | JGI IMG/M metagenome (GOLD analysis project Ga0307378, IMG submission 202238) | Soil microbial communities from Risofladan, Vaasa, Finland - UN-1 | ecosystem: Environmental > Terrestrial > Soil > Coastal area > Acid sulfate soil | place: Finland: Risofladan, Vaasa | collected...
GCCATAGCGGCAGGGAAACGCCCGGACCCATCCCGAACCCGGAAGCTAAGCCAGCCAGCGCCGATGATACTACCCAACAGGGTGGAAAAGTAGGACACCGCCGAACACACCTCAACGAAACACCCCCCCGGGAAACCGGGGGGGTGTTTCCACAAAAACCAACGCAGTTTTATTGCAATTAATTTTCCCCATTTGATCGATTCGGTTAATGCGAATTGAGAGTGCATTGACGGTGCCCGTATCCTTTCCCCGATGGCTGACGACAGAAAAGACGACGACCGAAAAGATGACGGTGACCGGCCTCCGGTGCGCCGTGCCGGGCCGCAGCGGGCGGGGCGTCCCCAAGCCGGTCGAGCCCAAGCCGGTCGAGCCCAAGGCGGTCGAGCCCAAGCCGGCCGGACCCAAGCCGGTCGACCGCAAGCCGGCCGACCGCAAGTCGGCCGACCGCAAGGTGATCGAGCGCCGGCCCGGCGCCCCGTCGGCTCCGAGACCGCATCCCGGGAGTCCGGTGGGCCCGCAATCCCGTCGACCGTGGTGGCCAAACAACTCGCGCCGGAGATCCGGGCCGAGTTGTTCACCCTGGACAAGTCCACCGCGGACACCGTCGCCCGCCATCTCGTCGCTGCCGGCGAACTGCTCGATTCGGACCCGGAGGCTGCACTCGCCCATGCCCAGGCTGCCCGAACCCGATCCGGGCGTATCGCGGCGATCCGGGAGGCGGTCGGGATCGCGGCCTATCACTGTGGCGACTGGGCCCTGGCGCTCTCGGAGTTCCGGGCCGCTCGGCGGATGGGCTCCAAATCCCAACTGCTGCCGATCATTGCTGATTGCGAACGGGGCGTCGGTCGGCCGGAGAAGGCAGTAGAACTGGCCCGCGGACCCGAGGCCGCCGAACTCACCGGTGACGACGCCGACGAGATGCGCATTGTCGCCGCCGGTGCCCGCGTCGATCTAGGACACCTCGAACAGGCGCTCGCGGTGTTGTCCAGTCCGTCGCTGGATCCCTCGCGGACAGGTTCCACGACGGCCCGGTTGTTCTATGCCTACGCCGAAATCCTGCTGGCACTGGAACGCTCCGATGACGCGCTGCAATGGTTCGTCCATGCCGCTGCGGCCGACCTCGACGGCGACACCGACGCCGAAGACCGCGTCGACGAACTGGCCTGAGATGGCGACCCTCGCCGACGGCCACGACTGCCTGCTGCTCGACCTGGATGGCACGGTCTTTCGCGGCCATGCCCCGACGCCCGGCGCCCTCGGGGTATTGGAGCACATCGGCGGCCGCGCTTTGTTCGTCACCAACAACGCCTCCCGGTCCGCCGAGGAGGTCGCTCAGCATCTGCGCGAATTGGGTTTCGCCGCTGCCGCTGATGACGTGGTGACCAGCGCACAGAGCGCGGCGCGGATGCTCGCCGCCCGCCTGCCGGCTGCGGCGAGGGTGCTCGTGGTGGGCACCGATGCCCTTGCCGCCGAGATCGCGGCGGTGGGACTCGTGCCGGTGCGCTCCTTCGCCGACGAACCCACGGCCGTCGTCCAGGGTCTCTCCATGACCATCGGTTGGCCCGAACTCGCTGAGGCGACGCTGGCGATCCGGGCCGGGGCGCTGTGGGTGACCGCCAACCTCGACACGACGCTGCCCACCGAGCGTGGGTTGGTGCCGGGCAACGGTTCCATGGTCGCCGCACTACGAGCCGCCACCGCCGCCGAGCCACTGGTGGCGGGCAAGCCCGCTCCGGCGTTGATGCAGGATGCGCTGGCGCGCGGGCAGTTTCGCTCGCCGCTGGTGGTCGGTGATCGCCTCGACACCGACATCGCCGGCGCCAACGCGGCGGGCTTGCCGAGTCTGATGGTGCTCACCGGGGTCAGTACTGCGGCCGACGCCGTAACCGCCGATGCCGACCATCGCCCGACGTACCTCGGTGAAGACCTACGGGCGTTGGACGCTGAGCCGGCCGAGCTGCTGATGTCCTCGCACCCCGCTTGGCGGATCGAGATATCCCCGGAGGCGTTCATCGTGACCGCCAGCGGTTCCGACCCCGGCGCCGATCACCTGTCGGTGGTGCGGGCCACCGCCCGCGCGGTCTGGGACAGCGGGTGGGCCGGACCCGCGGTCGCGATCCATGCCGGTGATGACACCGCCCGCGCCGCGTTGCAGCGCTGGGCGCTGTTGGGTCCGGCGATCGACTAGCGTGAGCGGCAAGATGAACACCGATCCGCAGCGGATAAGCGCCCAGGTCGATGCGGTACTGGCCGACCTGCCCCCCGTCGAGTCGGGTGACTCGGGCGACTCGGGTGACTCGGTCGACTCGGGCGACCGGGACGACGCCGCCGAGGCGGCCATGATCGATGCCCACGCACGCCGACTCGAGGAAGCGCACCAGATTCTGGTCGACGCGCTGGAATCGGTCGAGAAGGGCTGAGTTGTTCCCATGACGCGGCGGGCCCGGGTGGACGCTGAACTGGTCCGTCGCGGACTGGCCCGCTCGCGGCAGCAGGCCGCCGAACTCATCGGTGCCGGCCGCGTCACCATCGATGGAATGCCGGCCGCCAAACCGGCCACCGCCGTCGCGGTGACCTCCGCGTTGGTCGTAGCGACCACCGGTGAGAGGACCTGGGTGTCGCGCGGAGCCCACAAGTTGATCGGTGCACTGGAGGCCTTCGGAGTGGACGTTTCGGGCCGTCGCTGTCTGGACGCCGGCGCGTCCACCGGTGGGTTCACCGAGGTGCTGCTGGATCGCGGTGCGGCCGAGGTGGTTGCGGTCGACGTCGGCTACGGCCAACTCGCCTGGTCGTTGCGCTCCGATGCCCGGGTGCGGGTGATCGAGCGCACCAACGTGCGGGAATTGACCCCGGTGGCGATCGACGGGGTGGTGGACCTGGTGGTTGCCGATCTGTCGTTTATCTCGTTATGCACAGTGTTGCCCGCGTTGATTGCCTGTGCGGCGGTCGACGCCGATATCGTTCCCATGGTGAAGCCGCAGTTCGAAGTCGGTCGCGACCAGGTGGGCTCCGGTGGTGTCGTGACTGATCCGACGTTGCGGGCCGCGGCGGTGCTGGCCGTCGCCGACCGCGCGGGCGGCCTGGGCTGGCGGACCGTCGGCGTCACAGCCAGTCGACTGCCCGGTCCATCCGGCAATGTCGAGTACTTCCTGCATCTGCGTGCCCAGGTTGTCGACAGGGATGACGCCACGCAGGCCGACACTCTGGGGGCCGAAGTTCTGGGGGCCGAAGTCCTTCGCGCGGTCGCCGAGGGTCCGCAATGACCGGAGTCCAGCTGGATCGTACGGTGCTCCTAGTGGTCAACCCGGGCCGAGACGATGCCAGGGAAACCGCCCGCAAGATTGGAAAAGCGCTGGCGGCCAACGGAATCGGTTTGCGGATGTTGTCGACCGATGCACTCGACCTCGGCGACGGGATCGTGACGGTCGACGGGGATGACCATGCCGCTGACGGCTGTGAACTCGTCCTCGTCCTCGGCGGCGACGGCACTTTCCTGCGTGCCGCCGAGCTAGCCCGAGCCGCCGAGATCCCGGTGCTGGGGATCAATCTCGGCCGGATCGGATTTCTCGCTGAGGCCGAAGCCGAGTCGATTGACGTCGTCCTCGGCCACGTCGTCGCACGTGACTACCGAGTCGAGCAACGGATGACGCTCGACGTACTGGTGAGTGTGGCCGGTGAGGTGCTGTACCGCGGGTGGGCGCTCAATGAGGCCAGCCTGGAACGGGCCGGTCACCGCGGCGTCCTCGGAGTCATGGTCACCATCGACGGGCGGCCGGTGTCCGCCTTCGGCTGCGACGGGGTGCTGGTGTCGAGTCCGACCGGTTCCACGGCATACGCGTTCTCCTCGGGTGGACCGGTGGTCTGGCCCGATCTGGAGGCGATCATCGTGGTGCCGAGCAATGCCCACGCGCTCTTCGCCCGGCCGATGGTCACCAATCCCAACGCCGTGATCACCATCGACGTCGATGCTGACAATCCGGAATCCGTCGTGGTGTGCGACGGTCGCCGGGAGGCTGCCGTACCTGCCGGCGCGCGACTGCAGGTAACCAAGTGCAGCACTCCGCTGAAATGGGTGCGACTGGACAGCGCGCCGTTCACCGACCGGTTGGTGCGCAAGTTCCGGTTGCCGGTGACGAGTTGGCGCGAGCGATAGATGCTCGCCGAGATCCGGATTGACTCCCTGGGCGCGATCAGCGCGGCCACTGCGGAGTTCGACCGCGGCCTGACCGTGTTGACCGGCGAAACCGGCACCGGCAAGACCATGGTGGTGACCGGCCTACATCTGCTCGGCGGGGCGCGTGCGGATGCCACCCGGGTGCGTTCTGGATCCGGCCGGGCCGTCGTGGAGGGCAGGTTCGCCACCGACGACCTCGACCCGGCCACCGGCGCCGCAATCGAGGAGATCCTGGACTCCTCGGGTGCCGATCGTGATGACGACGGCAGCGTCATCGCCCTGCGCTCGGTCAGCCGAGAGGGACCCTCCCGGGCCTATCTGGGTGGACGCAGCGTTCCCGCACGGACCCTGACCACCTTCACCAACGGCCTACTGACTCTGCACGGCCAGAACGATCAATTGCGGCTGATGCGCCCCGACGAACAGCGCGCGGCGCTGGACCGATTCGCAGCCGTCGCGGCCACCGTCGAGCGTTACCGCAAGCTGCGCGATGAGTGGCTGATCGCGCGGCGTGACCTCGCCGACCGTACCGACCGTGCCCGCGAGATGGCGCAGGAGGCCGACCGGTTGAAGTTCGCACTCAGCGAGATCTCCGGGGTCGATCCGCGCCCGGGAGAGGACACCGAGCTGGTCACCGACATCCGTCGGCTGTCCGAACTCGATGCGGTGCGCGAAGCCGCGGCCGATGCCCGTGATGCGCTGTCAGGCGCCGACGACCAGGCGTTGGACAGCCAGACCCGCAGCGCGACTGACGTTCTCGTTCGGGCGATCACTCTCCTGGACTCCTCCACCGACACCGCCCTGACGGAGCTGGCTCGCCAACTCACCGACGCGCTGAGCATCGTGGGCGACGTCGGCCGGGAGCTCGGCGCCTTTCTGGCCGCGCTGCCGACCGATGCCAGCGCGTTGGAGCACAAGCTCACTCGCCAGGGCGAGCTGCGCACCCTGATCCGCAAGTACGCCGCCGACGTCGACGGGGTACTCCACTGGGCGGCGGAGTCACGTCGCCGACTGGCCGCGCTCGACGTCTCCGAGGAGACGCTGAGTGGGCTGGCGGGCCGGGTCGAGGAACTCTCCCGGCACCTCGCGGCGGTCGCGGTCGAGTTGTCCGCGAAGCGCTCCGCGGCGGCGACCGGACTTGCCGGCGCCGTCACCGCCGAACTGGCCGGTCTGGCGATGGTGGACGCCGACTTCACGGTCGCGGTGCGCACGATGCCCGCCCGACCGGACGACAGCGCGCCACTGCGGTTGGCGACGGGGGAAGCGGCAGGGGAACTTGTGCACGCCGGCGTCGACGGGATCGATGCGGTCGAGTTCGGCTTCACCCCGCACCGCGGCCCCGCGGACGCCTCGTCGGTGCTGCCCCTGAACAAGAGCGCCTCCGGCGGCGAACTGTCCCGGGTGATGCTTGCCCTCGAGGTGGTGCTGGCTACCTCCACGGCGGGCACCACCATGGTTTTCGACGAGATCGACGCCGGCGTGGGTGGTCGGGCCGCGGTCCAGATCGGGCGCCGGTTGGCGCGTCTGGCGCGTACCCACCAGGTCATCGTGGTTACCCACCTTCCCCAGGTGGCGGCGTATGCCGACACCCACCTGGTTGTCGACGCCGGCGGTGACGCCTCCGGTGGCGCGGCCAGCGAGGTGCGGAGCCTGGACGACGAGGACCGGGTCGTCGAACTGGCGCGGATGCTGGCCGGCCTGGGGGAATCCGACACCGCGCGGGCCCATGCCCGGGAACTGCTGACCGCGGCGCAGCAGGAGCGGTCCGGTCCGTAATCGCCGCTCCAGCCCTGTTACCCGTGTGACGGAATGTAACTTCTGGGGCTGAAGTTACGGCGCGCCTACCCGCCTCCGGGCCCCGCCGCAGACAAAATCAAGGCCATGAAGATGTCAGCGCTCCTCACGCGTAATGCCACTGCACGACCGGGCGTCACCGGGACCGCACGGGTGGATCGGGACACCGACCGCCTGTTGCGTCGCGTCGGCGCCGGCGACATCGTCGTTCTCGACATTCTCGACCTGGACCGTGTGACCGCGGACGCCCTCGTCGACGCCGGTATCGCCGGTGTGGTGAACGCTTCGCCGTCGATCTCGGGTCGCTATCCCAATCTCGGCCCCGAGGTCCTAGTGGCCAACAACATCGCCCTCATCGACAACGTCGGTGCGGAGGTGTTCAAGAAGGTCAAGGACGGCGCCAAGGTTCGACTGCACGAGGGCAGCGTGTACGCCGGTGACCGTCGCCTCGCACACGGTGTGGAACGCACCGACGAGGAGATCGCGGACCTGATGCTCGATGCCAAGACCGGCCTCGTCGCGCATCTCGAAGCCTTCGCCGGCAACACCATCGAGTTCATCCGCGGCGAGAGTCCGCTGCTGATCGACGGGATCGGTATCCCCGAGATCGACGTGGAGGTTCATCGTCGCCATGTCGTCGTAGTGGCCGACGGCCCCGGCGCCGCGGACGACCTAAAGGCCCTCAAGCCGTTCATCAAGGAGTACCAGCCGGTGCTGGTTGGGGTGGGCGCCGGCGCCGATCTGTTGCGCGCCGGGGGATATCGCCCGCAACTCATCGTCGGAAACCCGGATCAGATGAGTGCCGAGGTACTCAAGTGTGGCGCCCAGGTAGTGCTGCCCGCTGACGCCGACGGTCACGCCGACGGATTGGAACGCATCCAGGATCTGGGTATCGGCGCGATGACGTTCCCGGCCGCCGGTTCGGCGACGGACCTGGCGCTCCTGCTGGTCGATCACCACGGTGCCGCGTTGATCGTGACGGTCGGCCAGTCGGCCAGCATCGAGGAGTTCTTCGACCGCACCCGCGTGCAGAGCAACCCGTCGACCTTCCTGACCCGGCTCAAGGTGGGCGACAAGCTGGTCGACGCGAAAGCCGTTGCGACGCTGTACCGCAACCATATCTCCGGCGGCACGATCGCACTGCTGATTTTGGCGGTACTCCTCGCCGTCATCGCCGCATTGTGGGTGTCACGCGCCGACACCGTGGTGATCGACTGGATCACCACGTACTGGAACCAGCTCTCCATGTGGGTGCAGAGCTGGATCAGATAGCGTGGCACCGCTTCGTCACCGGGTGACTTCGCTGGCGGCGGTGTTCGTCGCTCTGGCAATAGGTCTGGTGCTGGGTTCCGTGGTGTTCTCGGGTCCGCTGGTCTCAGGACTGCGCGGCGATAAGGGAGACCTCCAGGAACAGATCGATACCCTGACCGACGAGAACGTCCGGTTGAGTGAAAAGCTGACGGCGGCAAACGAGTTCGATGCCCAGATGTCGGGACGGGTCGTCCGCGACGCGCTGGCCGGCAAGTCGGTGTTGCTGTTACGCACCCCGGACGCCCAGGGCGACGACGTCGACGCGATGGCGAGGCTGATCGGTCAGGCGGGTGGTTCGGTCACCGGCACGATCGCGTTGACCGCCGAGTTCGTCGAAGCCAACTCCGCGGAGAAACTGCGTTCGGTGGTCAACTCTCCTATCCTGCCGCCGGGTACCCGGTTGAACACCGCCCTGATGGATCAGGGCTCCCAGGCTGGCGATCTGCTGGGGATCGCGTTGCTGATCAACCGCGACCCGAAAATCACTGCGGTCAACGACAGCGACCGCGAGACCGTGCTGTCGGCGCTGCGTGACACCGGTTTCCTCACCTACGACGGGCGCCCCGGGCCCGCCGACACAAGCGTGATCATCACCGGCGGCGGATTGGCTGACGACGCCGGCAACGAGGGCGCTACGGTCGCCCGCTTGGCCGCGGGGATGGCCCCGCACGGGTCCGGCACGGTGCTCGCCGGTCGCGATGGTTGCGCCACCGGTGTCTCGGCGGTCGCGGTTCTGCGCGCCGAGGCATCGTTGGCCGATGCCGTGACCACGGTGGACGACATCGGCATCGAATCCGGCCGGATCACCGCGGTTCTGGCGTTGCAGGCGGCGATTGCCGGGGCGCCGTCGGGTCGGTACGGCGCCGGTGACGGTGCGGCGTCGGTGACGGTGCCGCAGTAATCCAGGCTCACGGGCGTGTCAGCGCGGCGGGGTGGGCGTCGGTGTTAGGGTGAATTTCCGTGGGTCGGCAGGCCCCAAACCGGGCCTTCGGGGCCGGTAACCCGAAGTCCTGCGCCGTCGTCACGGAGGTCGCTCTTGCCCGCATTGCGCAAGCACCCGCAAGCCGCCACCAGGCATATCTTCGTCACCGGCGGCGTCGTCTCCTCGCTGGGCAAGGGTCTCACCGCCAGCAGTCTCGGGCAGTTACTGACCGCCCGCGGACTGCAGGTGACCATGCAGAAACTTGACCCCTACCTGAATGTGGATCCGGGCACGATGAACCCGTTCCAGCACGGCGAGGTGTTCGTCACCGAGGATGGCGCCGAGACCGACCTCGATGTCGGCCACTATGAGCGCTTTTTGGATCGCGACCTCTCCGGTTCGGCGAATGTGACCACCGGGCAGGTGTATTCGACGGTCATCGCCAAGGAACGGCGTGGCGAGTACCTTGGCGACACCGTGCAGGTGATCCCGCACATCACCGATGAGATCAAGAACCGGATCCTGGAGATGTCGCGACCCGACGCCGATGGCGTCCGCCCTGATGTGGTCATCACCGAAGTCGGTGGCACCGTCGGCGACATCGAGTCCCAGCCGTTTCTGGAAGCCGCCCGCCAGGTTCGTCACGAAGTCGGCCGCGAGAACTGTTTCTTCCTGCATGTCTCGCTGGTGCCGTTTCTGGCGCCGTCGGGCGAGTTGAAGACCAAGCCGACCCAGCACTCGGTGGCCGCCCTGCGCAATATCGGTATCACCCCCGATGCGCTGATCCTGCGTTGCGATCGCGACGTGCCCGAGGCACTCAAGGAGAAGATCGCGCTGATGTGCGACGTAGACATCGACGGCGTGATCTCCACCCCCGATGCACCGTCCATCTATGACATTCCCAAGGTGTTGCACCGGGAGAAACTCGATGCCTACGTGGTCCGGCGGTTAAATCTGCCGTTCCGGGACGTTGATTGGACGAACTGGGACGATCTTTTGCGCCGGGTTCACGATCCGCAGGAGACGGTGCGAATCGCACTGGTGGGCAAATACATCGACCTGTCCGACGCCTACCTGTCGGTGACCGAGGCGTTGCGGGCCGGTGGGTTCGCCCACCGCGCGAAGGTCGAGATGCGCTGGGTCGCCTCCGATGACTGCGAGACCGACACCGGTGCGGCCACCGCACTCGCCGACGTCCACGCGGTGCTGATTCCGGGCGGATTCGGCATTCGCGGGATCGAGGGCAAGATCGGGGCCATCCGCTATGCCCGCCATCGTGGGCTTCCGCTACTGGGCCTATGCCTGGGACTGCAGTGCATCGTGATCGAGGCGGCCCGGACGGTGGGACTGAGTCAGGCGAACTCCGCGGAGTTCGACCCGGACACACCCGACCCGGTGATTTCGACGATGGCCGATCAGCGTGCTGCCGTCGCGGGCGCCGCCGATCTCGGTGGCACCATGCGATTGGGCGCCTATCCCGCAGTACTTGAGCCGGGATCCGTTGTGGCGCAGGCGTATCAGTTGACCTCGGTGTCCGAACGGCATCGCCACCGCTACGAGGTGAATAACTCCTACCGCGATCGGATCGCCGAGAGCGGTCTGCGGTTCAGCGGTACCTCGCCGGATGGGCACCTGGTGGAGTTCGTCGAGTACCCGAGCGAGGTGCATCCCTTCCTGGTTGGCACCCAGGCGCACCCCGAACTCAAGAGCCGACCCACCCGACCGCATCCGCTGTTCGTCGCGTTCGTTGGCGCGGCGATCGATTACAAGGCAGCCGAACGACTTCCGGTAGAGATTCCCGATCACGCCAACGGTCGAGAACTCGCCGACGACGCCGCCGCGCAGTCGGTTGCCGAACATGCCCGTGGCTGACCACGGTTTCGACACCATCTCTTCGCGCACCGTCTATCGCGGAAAGATTCTCGCCCTGCGTGCCGATGAGGTACGGATGCCCGGCGGCGGCAACGCCATTCGTGAGGTGGTCGAGCACTACGGAGCCGTTGCCGTCGCGGCGGTCGACGACGACGACCGGTTGGTGCTGGTCTATCAGTATCGGCACGCCATGAACCGGCGACTGTGGGAACTACCCGCCGGACTGCTCGATGAGCCAGGGGAGTCTCCGCAGGTGGCCGCCGCGCGCGAACTGCGGGAGGAGACCGGACTCCTGGCCCGGGATTGGCGGGTGTTGATCGATGTCGCGGTCTCGCCGGGGTTCTGTGACGAGTCCGTGCGGGTGTACCTGGCACGCGGTCTGAGCGAGGTCGGGCGGCCGCCGGCCGTCCACGAGGAGGCCGACCTGACGGTGCACCGGGTGGCCCTCGACGACGCCGTCGAGCAGGTGTTGTCCGGTGTGATCGTCAACGCCACCGCGGCGGCCGGTGTGCTGGCCGCGCACGCCGCAGTCGTGGGCGGACGTCCGACCCGAAGCACCGATGCGCCGTGGCTGGACCGGCCGAATGCCTTCGCGGCTCGCGGGGTACGGCCGTGACGGCGGTGTCGACCACCGCGCTGGATGGGCAGTTGCAGGGCTATCTCGATCACCTCACCATCGAGCGCGGCGTGGCCGCCAACACCATCAGTTCCTATCGCCGCGATCTTCGCCGCTACGGCGGGCACCTGGGCGGCCGCGGCGTCGATGACCTACGCCACGCCACCGAGATCGACGTCAGCGACTTCCTGGTCGCCCTGCGCCGGGGAGACCCCGACGCCGGCGTGGCCCCACTGTCGGCGGTCTCGGCGGCCCGGGCGCTGATCGCGGTCCGCGGCCTGCACAAGTTCGCCTCGGCCGAGGGCCTTGTCGACCTCGACGTCGCCCGCTCGGTCAAACCGCCCACCCCGAGCCGCCGACTGCCCAAAAGCCTGGGTCTGGACGAGGTGTTGGCGCTGCTGGACGGTGCCGGCGGCGACGCGCCGACCGACGGACCGCTGACGCTGCGCAACCGGGCACTGCTGGAAATGCTGTACTCCACCGGCGCCCGAATATCGGAAGCCGTCGGCCTCGACGTTGACGATGTCGACACCCACGCCCGGTCGGTGTTGCTGCGCGGCAAGGGCGGCAAGCAGCGACTGGTGCCGATCGGCCGGCCGGCGATCGCGGCGATGGATGCCTATCTGGTTCGGGGCCGGCCCGGTCTGGCGGGTCGCGGTGGTGCCGGATCCTCCTCCGGTCGCCGTGCCCCTGCCCCCGGGGGAGCGATCTTCCTCAATGCCCGCGGTGGCCGCCTGTCCCGTCAGAGTGCCTGGCAGGTGTTGCAGGACGCCGCCGAGCGGGCCGGAATCACCACCGCGGTCTCCCCGCACACGCTGCGGCACTCGTTCGCCACCCATCTGCTCGACGGCGGCGCCGACGTCCGGGTGGTGCAGGAACTGCTGGGCCACGCCTCGGTGACGACCACCCAGATCTACACCCTGGTCACCGTCACCGCACTGCGCGAGGTGTGGGCGGGCGCCCACCCGCGGGCCTAACCCAAATACCGGGCCTAACCCAAATACTCCGACTCCAGCACCATGTCGGGCACTGCGGTGTACTCCGCGTGGGTCCTGTGCTCGACGGTGTTCCAGGTGGTGCCCTGCTGGGCGCGCAGGTGGGCCCGGTACTTCGGTGCGCCGGGGATCAGGATGTTGTCGGCGACGACGATGCTGCCCCGGTGCAGCCAGCCACGGTCGAGGATGTGACCCAGATCGGGCAGGTAGGCGGCCTTGTCGTGGTCGATGAACAGGAAATCCAGCGCGCCGGGGGCCAACCCGTGATCACGAGCCAGGGCGTCCAAGGTCCTACCGCCGTCGCCGATGGTGCCGACCACGCAGGTGATCCGATCAGCCACGCCGGCGTGGGCCCAGATTCGCCGGGCGTTGGCGGCATTGGCGTCGGCGAGTTCCACCGAGACCACCCGGGCCCGGGGGGCGGCGCGGGCGATCCGCAGCGCGCCGTAGCCGCAGTAGGTGCCCAACTCCAGCGCCAGTGTGGCCTGTGACCGGCGCACCGCCGCATCAAGGAGCAGGCCCTTCTCGTCGCCGACGTTGATCAGGATGGATTCCTGGTAAGCGAAGCGGTCGATGGTGGCGATCACGTCGTCGATGTCACCGGCCCGGGCCCGGCTCAGCACGTAGGCCACCGCCGCGGCCTCGCGGCCGTCGCCGACCTGGCCGGTCCGGGTGATGTTGCGGACCCCCGCCGCCAGGCGTAGGACCGACCAGCGAAGGAAGGGCAAGCGGACTTTGAGCGCCATGCCGCCACAGTAGGCGTACCCGAGTGGCTAGACTTTGCGCCGATGTTCGCCACGCCGCCCTCGCACCCAACCCGGACTAGATGTCCCGGCGTCCCAACCCCTCTGATCCTGACCGGTGTGGGGGCAACGGCGTGAGCGACGCACAGGACGACGCCACACCGGGCCTCACCGGCCGACCACCGCGAGCCATCCCTGATCCGCAGCCCAAGACCAGCCACGGACCGGCCGTGGTCATCTCGATGTGCAATCAGAAGGGCGGGGTGGGCAAGACCACCTCCACCATCAACCTCGGGGCGGCACTGGCCGAGTACGGACGCAAGGTGCTGCTGGTTGATCTGGATCCGCAGGGTGCATTGTCGGCCGGACTCGGGGTGCCGCACTACGAGTTGGCCCACACGGTGCACAACCTGCTGATCGAACCGCGGGTGGGAATCGATGACGTGTTGATCAACACCCGGGTCGAGGGTCTGGATCTGATCCCCAGCAATATCGACCTGTCGGCCGCGGAGATCCAGCTGGTCAACGAGGTCGGCCGCGAACAGACCCTCGGCCGCGCGCTGCGGCCGGTGCTCGAGGGCTACGACTACGTGCTGATCGACTGCCAACCCTCGCTGGGTCTACTCACCGTCAACGCGCTGGCCTGCTCTGACGGCGTGATCATCCCCACCGAGTGCGAGTACTTTTCGTTGCGCGGGCTGGCCCTGCTCACCGACACGGTGGACAAGGTCCGCGACCGGCTCAACCCGAAGTTGGTGATCAGCGGAATTCTGGTCACCCGGTTCGACAACCGCACCGTCAATGCCCGCGAGGTGATGGCCCGGGTGTTGGAGCGGTTCGGCGATCTGGTGTTCGACACCGTCATCGCGCGCACCGTGCGCTTCCCCGAAACCAGCGTCGCAGGCGAGCCCATCACGTCGTGGGCACCGAAATCCGGTGGCGCCCTGGCGTATCGCGCGTTGGCCCGCGAGGTCATCGACCGTTTCGGCAAGTGAGCGCAACGGCCGCGCCCGGCATGGGCGCCGAGAAGATCCTCGACAAGGGTTTCCACGTCACGCTGAGCAACTTCGAGGGTCCGTTCGACCTGTTGCTGCAACTGATCTTCGCTCATCGCCTCGATGTCACCGAGGTGGCGCTGCACACCGTGACCGACGAGTTCATCGCCTACACCCGCGAGATCGGCCGGGTGACGGAGCTCGACGAGACCACGACGTTCCTGGTGATCGCGGCGACTCTGCTTGATCTCAAGGCCGCACGGTTGCTGCCGGCCGGTGAGGTGGCCGACGAGGAGGACCTCGCCTTGCTGGAGGTGCGCGACCTGTTGTTCGCTCGCCTGCTGCAATACCGGGCGTACAAGCACGTCGCGGAGATGTTCGCCGAACTCGAAGCCGCCGCCCTGCGCAGCTATCCGCGCGCGGTGGCCCTCGAGGAGCAGTTCGCCGGCCTGCTGCCCGAGGTAATGATCGGCGTCGACGCGCAGAGTTTCGCCGAGATCGCCGCGGCGACCTTCGCTCCGCGCCCGGTGCCCGTGGTGTCCACCCATCACTTGCATGTGTCGCGGGTGTCGGTGCCGGAGCAGGCCGCGAGGCTGCTGGCGATCCTCGAGGGACGCGGTGTGGGGCACTGGGCGTCGTTCTCGGAATTGGTCGCCGACTGCTCCGAACCCATCGAGATCGTCGGCCGGTTTCTGGCACTGCTCGAGCTGTACCGGGCCCGAACGGTAGCATTCGAGCAGTCAGAACCGCTTGGTGTGCTGCAGGTTTCGTGGACCGGCGACCAGGTGATCAACGAAGAGCTGGTCCGGGCCGAGTGGGAAGAGTGAATCGGTGACTGAATCGATGGCCGAAACGGTGACTGACTCGGCGGCCGAGGAGCTTGCCGCAGGACTTACCGAACTCCCCGAACTCCCTGAACTTGATGACGACGATCTTTTTCGCGTTCTCGAGGCTCTGCTGTTGGTAGTGGACACTCCGGTCAGTGCCGAGACGCTGGCCTCGGCGACCGAACAGCCGGTATACCGCATCACCGATGCGCTGGAGAGGATGGCAGCGGAGCTCACAGCCCGTGGCAGCGGCATCGATGTGCGCGAGGCCGGTGGCGGCTGGCGGATGTACACCCGGGCCCGGTTTGCGCCCTACGTTGAACGACTGCTGCTCGACGGTGCGCGCTCGAAGCTGACCCGCGCCGCGCTGGAGACGCTGGCGGTGGTGGCCTATCGTCAGCCTGTCACCCGCGCCCGGGTCAGTGCGGTGCGCGGGGTCAACGTCGACGCGGTGGTCCGGACTCTGCTGGCGCGTGGACTGATCACCGAAGCCGGCAATGACACCGATACCGGCGCGACGATGTTCTCCACCACGGAGTTATTTCTGGAGCGTCTCGGGTTGGCGTCGCTGACCGAACTGCCCGACATCGCTCCACTGCTGCCCGACGTCGATGTGATCGATGATTTGAGTGAAAGCCTGGACAGCGAACCGCGGTTCGCCAAACTCTCCCGGGCGCCGCAGGCCGACGTGCCCGTCACACTCGACGTCGATACCGATACCGATGATTGATTCCGATGAATGGCGCACGCGATGACTGGCGCACCCGTTGACTGGCGCACCCGTTGACTGAACCCGAGGGAGTGCGACTGCAGAAGGTGCTGTCCCAGGCCGGAATCGCGTCCAGGCGGGTCGCCGAGCGGATGATCATCGACGGCCGCGTCGAAGTGGACGGTCACATCGTGACCGAGTTGGGCACCCGGGTTGATCCCGACGCGTGCGAGATCCGGGTCGACGGCACCAGGGTGGTGCTTGATGACTCGATGGTGTACCTGGCGGTGAACAAACCCCTTGGCATGCACTCGACGATGTCGGATGACCGCGGCCGGCCGTGCATCGGTGATCTCGTCGAGCACCGGGTGCGCGGAAACCGGAAACTGTTCCACGTCGGCCGACTGGACGCCGATACCGAGGGACTGCTGTTGTTGACCAACGACGGCGAACTCGCCCACCGGCTCATGCATCCGTCCTATGAGGTGCGCAAGACCTACCTCGCGACGGTGGCCGGGTCGATTCCGCGGGGATTGGGCAAGACGCTGAAGGCCGGCATCGAACTCGAGGACGGACCGGTCGCACTCGACGATTTCGCGGTGGTCGATTCGGTGCCGGGGAAGACGATGGTTCGGGTCACGTTGCACGAGGGCCGAAAGCGCATTGTTCGTCGTCTGCTGGCTCAAGTCGGCTTCCCGGTGGCGGCCCTGGTGCGAGTCGACATCGGCGCGGTGACACTGGGGGACCAACGCCCCGGCAGCATCCGGGCGCTGACCCGCAAGGAGATCGGCGATTTGCATCGGGCGGTGGGGATGTGAGCGGCGTCGTCATTGCGATTGATGGACCCGCTGGGACCGGAAAATCAACGGTGTCAAGGGGTTTGGCGCGAGAAATCGGTGCGCGCTATCTCGATACCGGCTCGATGTATCGGATCGTGACGCTGGCACTGGTGCGCGCAGGGGTGAATCTGGATGATCCGGATGCCGTCGCGGCCGGTGCCGAGGTGCCGCTGTCCGTCGGCCACGATCCCGACGCCGAGCAGTCCTTCCTCGGCGAGGAGGACGTTTCGGCGCAGATCCGTGGAGACGAGGTGACTGCGGCGGTGTCGGCAGTGTCGGCGGTGCCCGCGGTGCGCACCCGACTGGTGAGTATCCAACGCGAACTGGCGGCCGGGCCGGACAGTGTGGTCGTGGAAGGCCGCGACATCGGCACCGTGGTGTTGCCGGATGCGGACGTGAAGATTTTTCTGACCGCGTCCGCCGAGACGCGGGCCCGCCGCCGCAACGACCAGAACATCGCCGCCGGTCTGGCGGATGACTACGACAGGGTGCTTGCAGACGTGCGGCGTCGAGACCATCTCGACTCCGCCCGGCCCGTCTCGCCGCTGCGTGCGGCCGACGACGCGGTGATCGTGGACACCAGCGACATGGACCAGGCCGAGGTGATTGCCGCACTGCGGGATCTCGTCGCACAACGGACGGAGACCCGCCGGTGAGCGAGGACGGGACCTGGTCCGAGGAGAGTGAGTGGGAGGTCGGCGGCGAGACGGAGTCCGAGGAGTCCGGTGAGGCCGGCGGCCCGCCCCCGGTGGTCGCGGTGGTGGGTCGGCCCAACGTCGGCAAGTCGACGCTGGTGAACCGGATCCTCGGCCGGCGCGAGGCCGTTGTGCAGGATCTTCCCGGCGTGACCCGGGACCGGGTGTCCTACGACGCCTCGTGGACCGGGCGGCGGTTCATGGTGCAGGACACCGGCGGCTGGGAACCCGACGCAAAGGGCCTGCAGCAATTGGTGGCAGAGCAGGCCTCGGTGGCCATGCAGACCGCCGACGCGGTGATCCTGGTGGTGGACGCGGTGGTCGGTGCCACCACGGCGGACGAGGCGGCCGCCAGGATTCTGAAGCGGTCCGGAAAGCCGGTGTTCCTGGCGGCCAACAAGGTTGACAACGAGAAGGGCGAATCCGATGCGGCCGCACTGTGGTCGTTGGGGCTGGGGGAACCTCATGCGATCAGTGCGGTTCACGGCCGCGGGGTCGCGGACCTTCTCGATGACGTCGTCGCCGCGCTCCCGGCGGTATCGGAGGCGGCCTCCTCAGGTGGCGGACCGCGTCGGGTGGCACTGGTCGGCAAGCCGAACGTCGGAAAGAGTTCGCTGCTGAACCGGCTTGCCGGTGTCCAACGGTCGGTGGTGCACGCTGTCGCCGGCACCACCGTTGATCCGGTGGACTCGCTGATCGAATTGGACGGCCGGATTTGGCGTTTCGTCGACACCGCGGGACTGCGGCGCCGCGTCGGGCAGGCCAGTGGGCATGAGTTCTACGCCTCGGTGCGCACCCACAGCGCTATCGACGCCGCCGAGGTGGTCGTGGTGTTGATCGACGGGTCGGAGCCGATCACCGAACAGGATCAGCGGGTGTTGTCGATGGTGATCGAGGCCGGCCGGGCCCTGGTGCTGGCGTTCAACAAGTGGGACCTCGTCGATGAGGATCGGCGCTTTCTGCTGGATCGCGAGATCGACCTGCAGTTGGAGCAACTGCAGTGGGCGCCGCGGGTGAACATCTCGGCCAAGACCGGTCGCGCGGTGCAGAAGTTGGTGCCGGCCATGGAGACCGCGCTGACGTCATGGGATGCGCGCATCTCGACCGGGCAGTTGAACTCCTGGCTTAAGGAGGTCGTCGCGGCAACCCCGCCCCCGGTGCGCGGCGGTAAGCAACCGCGAATTCTGTTCGCCACCCAGGCGACCAACCGGCCGCCGACGTTCGTGTTGTTCACCTCCGGGTTCCTGGAAGCCGGCTACCGGCGGTTCCTGGAACGGCGGTTGCGCGAGAGTTTCGGCTTCGAGGGATCACCGATCCGGATCAATGTGCGGGTGCGCGAGAAACGGCAGTTGCGCAAGCGCTGAACCGAGGAGGTCTACTTGGTAGCGGAGCCACCGTTTTTGGAAGCGTAGGCAAAGATCGCCAGGCCTAGGACTATCGCTCCGGCGCCAACTCCGTAGGCGATCACATCTTCGGCTCGATTGGAATCGACAAAGACACCCACGAAAACGACGGCGATGATGGCGACCACCACACCGATGAGTTTCGACTTCAAATCGTCTAAGTCTCTGACCCGCAACCACAGTGGCACATCAACTTCGGCGTCAATGAACAACTCGTAGAGGCCGTATCCGATAACCAGCAGTACTGTGCCCAACAAGATGGCGTCAACGGCGGTCAACACATCAACGATGGTGTCCTTGAGGCTGGAATCATTGGTGACTGCGGACACCACCACGATCACCATCGAGATTGAGCCCTGAGCCATCAGAAGCAATGCCCCGAGAATCGACGCTAATGCCGGCACCACCACGGCATATCGGGTCAGTCCGAGGACTCTGTTCATCAGGGCACGACAGTAGTGGATTCGACTGGGGGGCGACAAGCTACTGGGCATAGCGCAACACGGCGGTGAACGGCGATTCGCCGGGCAGGCGATCTGCCGACAATGCCAGTACCCGGCCACCGTTGGCCACCACCCGGCGGGCCAACTCCTCAGCGATGACCGGGCCAGTCGGTTCCAGTGTCAGCGCGCCGTCGTCGGCGATGCCGCCGCGCTCGTCGTTTTCGCGGTCGAGGATCAACGTGGCCACTGCTCCGGCGGTTGCCGCCCGCGCGATATCGGCGAGGTCGGTGGTGGCGCGCCGTTGCCCGCGGCGTTCGTCGACCAGTGCGGCGAGTTCGACATCAATGTCGTCGGCGTGTTGGTTCAGAACGGGCTTCACCGCCTCGGCGATCTGGGTGAGGCTCCACTTGTCCGGATTCGCCTCTACGCCGACCGCCAAAAGTGATGGTGCGCTACATACTTGGCGGAAAATCGAGTAGATCGGTTCAGTGGCGATCAGCACCAGTGGGCGTTCATCTCCGCGCAGCAGTGGCATCAGAGCATCGTCGACGAGGCGCGCGTACTGGCGGATCCGCACGCGCTTACCCTCCGAACCCACCAGTCGGCCGGACGGGGACCGGTCGTTGAGTGAGGATTTGCCGGCGGCGCTCGCTGCGTCGGTCGGCATGTCTGCCACCCGCACCTCTTTCGGTGGGAGGTCCGCGGCGACGTCCACCAGGCGAACGGCGCCCTCTGACAGGCACAGTACGTGGGCGTCCTGGGCGGCCGTCGCTGCGATCAGTTGGATCAGGTTGGCTTTGCCCTCCACGTGGACTTGGGCATTCGGCCGATGTGGCAACCGGAACGTCCATTGACTGTCGGGGGTGGTGATCACGCCCAGGCCGTGCGACTGGTGCGCCCAGAAGTCCTCGTCATCGACGAGGTCCAGCAACTGCACCTCGATGTAGTCGTCGTCGCCCCGCGGCAGACCGGGTCGGTTGCGAACCTCGGTCATTGCCTCCTTGACCAGGTTGTGCAGCCCCAACGCTTCAGCGGCGGCATCCTGACTGATCGGTGTCGTGGGCATGTAGATGGTCACGACCGCGGGCCCGTTGATCGCGGCCAGTGCGCGCAGTTCGCTCTCGCTGGGGATGTCGAGATGCCACATGCCGATCACATCCGTTTCTCCGGGGTTGATGATCCGACAGTACGGGACGGTCGCCGCGGATCCGGACGGCCCGGTTAGGGTTCCGAAGTGTCCGTCGCCCACATGATTCTCATCATGCTCGCCGGCGTCGGAGCCGGAGCGATCAACTCACTGGTGGGCTCAGGCACGCTGATCACTTTTCCCACTCTGGTGGCATTGGGTTTTCCACCGGTCACCGCCACGATGTCCAACGCTGTCGGACTAGTGGCCGGGGGAGTGTCCGGGACCTGGGGCTACCGCGGAGAACTCGGCGGGCAGTGGCGGCGCCTGCGTTGGCAGATCCCTGCATCGGTGTTCGGCGCCGCAATCGGGGCGTTCCTGCTCCTGCATCTGCCGGAGAAGGTCTTCATCCAAATTGTGCCGGTGTTGCTGATCCTGGCGTTGGGCCTGGTGATCGCCGGTCCCAGGATTCAGTCCTACGCACGACGGCGAGCCGAGTCAGCCGGGCGTTCGGCCGAACAGGTCTCGCCGCTGCGGATGGCGGCTTTGGTTCTCGGCACTTTCCTCGTGGGTGTGTATGGCGGCTATTTCACTGCGGCGCAGGGGATTTTGTTGATCGGGGTGATGGGCGCGTTACTGCCCGAAGAGCTGCAGCGGATGAACGCGGCGAAGAACCTGCTGTCCCTTCTTGTCAACGTGGTCGCCGCGATCGGCTTTACCGTGGTGGCCTTCGACCGGATCAGCTGGCCGGTGGCCGGGCTCATCGCGGTCGGCTCGCTGCTCGGGGGTTGGCTCGGGGCTCGTTACGGGCGGCGACTCTCGCCCAACGCACTGCGCGCGGTGATCGTCGTGGTCGGGTTGATCGGGCTATTCCGTCTGCTGATGGTGTGACCGCCTGGGTTCTGGGCCCAGGTCCGCTGCGGTACGCTCGTGCCCTGCTGCCGTTTAATTCCGGCAGCGCCGCGGGCTGTGGCGCAGCTTGGTAGCGCACTTGACTGGGGGTCAAGTGGTCGCAGGTTCAAATCCTGTCAGCCCGACCAAAAAAACTGGCTCTGATCAGCGGTTTTGCGTTCAACTTCACCTTCGCCTCAGGGGTCTGAAATTGGTCTTGGGACCAATCTGGGACCAGTCGGCCGTCCGTGGCGATCTGGAACAGGTTTCCGACGGCATTCATGCGCACGTTCTGCGCGCCACTGTGCGTTAAGTGCGACTGTGCACGCGCCGTATCTGCTCTGAATCTCAAGCGCACTTGACCGCTGGTCAAGTGGGCGCCAGAGAGTCGCTAGAACCCCTGCTGCGGATCCGCTCAGGTGGCGCTGGGAACCGCGAAATCCGGCTCGACTTCAACCCGAACGTGGATACCGAGTTTGGAAGCGATCTCCACCAGGGCCTCGAGCGAAAACTTCGAGATCTTGCCTCGATAGACATCGGACAGACGAGACTGAGTGATGCCCAAGTTCTTGGCGGCAGCAGTCTGTGACCATCCGATCTCGTCGACGCGTGAACGGATGGCACGGATCAACGCCGCCCGGAGTTTGCGGTTCTCGGCTTCAGCGGCGTCGTCAGCGATGTCATCCCAAACGCGCATCCTCCTGCTCGCCTTTCCTGTTCGTACTGCTTCTTGGCTTCGGAATATCTCTGAGTGCCGATCGCTACGTCTCTCTGGGCAGTCGTCATGTCTTCCGACGGGTGAATTAGGTGACCGACGTGACCGGGGGAGCCGCGCAGACCAACCGACAGTTGGGCCATCCGTTCACGTAGGGCACGCCGTGTCTGCGGAGGGCGGCGGCTTCCCAGGGTGGTTTGGCCACGGCGGCCGACGCCAGGGCACCCACCAGGTCGGGCATCCGTCGAGGAGTCGCGAACCGGGTTACGCACCGCGGCGGCGTTGACCAGGATCACGTCGAGTTCCTCGTCGAGCAGATGGTAGAACGGATTCCAATAGTCGCTGGTCGACTCGATCACCACGCGCGTCACTTTCGCCGCGACCAGATGCTGACGCAGCGCCAGGATTTGGCTGGTTACCGCGCCCCAGGTGGTGACTGTCGCGGACTTCGCCCGGCGGCCCTGACCTCGGATCCGCACGCAAACCTTCGCGTCCTTCTTGGAGCAGTCGATTCCCGCGCACCGCGGGTGTACCACGTCCATCACCCGTTACGCCCTTTGATGTCTCGTATTCCATTGGGCTGGTGCGTGTTCCGGGGAGAGCGGGGTGAAAAAATTCCGACACTCGTGCTCGAAGTTAACATTCCACGGTTCCCGCGGACATGATCGTGCCCTCCGCCCCAAGCTAGCCTGCGGGCTCAAACGGCAACATAGACGGACCGGGGTCGACCGAAACGCCCAATAAGCATCACCCTGAGAATCCATCCGCACAACCAGCAGCACGCAGCGTCTCACGGGCACGTACCAACACATTTCCGTCCACCACGGCGGAGCGCAGCGCCCCTGAGAAGCTAGCCTCAATTTTTCGTGCCGGTGGGTTGTAGGAGCGCTGAGCCTGGAAAGTCGTTGGGCGCTGGTCGTTTTGGCTTGATGGGAGTGTTGAGGTGTCCCGTGCCAGGGCAGGTTGGCCAGGCCGGCGGCTTTGGCCTGGCAAATGCGATCCTCGACGCGGGCGTGCTGGCGGTGGCATAGTTCCAGGCCGCCCAGCTGTCCGGGTATACCCGGCGACGTATTCAGCGCCCGACGGAATCCGCGGGGACGGCGCGGTTCATTGCGGTAGGCGCCGTCGGCGCGATGTTTAAACGCGCCGAAGTTCGTGACCCTACGAGCTTGCGGTGGGCCGATCGTCGGTTGATTGGACCTCTGCCTCTTCCGGTGCCCCATCGCCGGCCACTTGATCGGCCAACTCCAAGCCTGCGCCGGCATACACGTTGAAGGCGATGCCGACGCCGTGTTCCTTGGCCCAGTGCACCTCATCGTCGTATCGGGCGACGGCGGCGACCTTGCCGCTGAACCCCGATTCGCGCAGGCATTCGAGCGCGGTGACGTTGGCGCCATGACGGGGCATCGCCAGCACGGCAATGCGCACCGAGTCGGAGCGCTCTAGTTGGTTCCAGAAGTACAGATCGGTGGCGTCACCTTCGATCACTCGCAGGCCCTTCTCCGCGAGTCGCTCGATTCGGGGCCCGTCAAAGTCGACACCCACCACTCGGAGTCCATAGTGATCAGTAAGCCGTTGGTAGGCGGCAAATCCCACTCGGCCCATCCCGATCACCACGACCTCGGCGTCGCCGGCGTCACCTGGACGTTCTTCGGGATGCAACAAGCTCTCGGCCTGGGCGGGAAGCCGGGCCGCAATCTTCTCGACCATCAGATGCCCACGTTTGTTGACCAATGCCGACACCACGAAGCTCAGTGCCACCGCGATCGACAACTCGACCAGCCAGGACTCGCCTAACAAACCGGCCGAGACTCCGACCGACACGACGATCAAGCCGAATTCGGAGTAGTTCATCAGGCTCAGCCCCGCCAGTAGAGCCGTGCGGTAGCGCAGCTTCAAGCACGACATCAGCACCACGTACCAGGCCGCCTTGAAAGGCAGGAGCAGCAACATCACCAGTGCGACGCCGATAGTGGGCAGGTCGGGTAGCCCGGTCAGCCCGATCGACACGAAGAACCCGACGAGCAACAACTCCTTGATGTGAAACAGCGACCGCGCGAGCTCGGACGAAGCCGGGTGCGATGCCAGGAGTACCCCGATGATCAGCGCGCCGAGGTCACCTTTGAGTCCGAGCGCGGAGAACAACGCGTACCCGGGCACCAATGCCATCACGATGCCAAACAGTGACTGCATCTCTCCGTGGCCCAGCCGGGTCCAGATCTTGCGCAGGACCCGCGTTAGTGGCCATAGACCCACCAGTGCCAGCGCCCACGGGCTGGGCAGGTGACCACTGGTGGCCGTCAGGAAGACCACGGCGACAATGTCCTGCATCACCAGGATACCGACGGCGACGCGGCCATAGAGCGCGTGCGATTCGCCCCGCTCCTCGAGGACCTTGACCACAAAAACCGTGCTGGAGAACGACATCGCGAAGGCGAGCAGGGCGATCGTCTGCATGCCCTGCCCAGCCAGCATGGCCATCCCGGCCACCGCGGCCAGCCACATGACCACACTTCCGAAAATGACGCTGACTGCCATGTGCGCGGATGTGGTCAACCACACCTCGCGACGGAGCAATATGCGAACGTCCAATTTGAGACCGATCGCGAAGAGCAACAATGTGACACCCAGGCCCGCCATCATGTCCAGCTGAGGCAGTTCCGCAACGCCGAGGGCGTTGATGACGAACCCCGCAGCCAGAAATCCGACCAGCGGGGGTAGCCGCAAAGCCATGGCGAGGCCGCCAAGACCGAAGGTGATGAGGAGATAAATAGCGACATCTGTCATCGGCGGTCCCC
>Ga0307378_10003276_pt1 | contig 23866 bp, 19 predicted proteins | sample UN1MG_FD_202238 | JGI IMG/M metagenome (GOLD analysis project Ga0307378, IMG submission 202238) | Soil microbial communities from Risofladan, Vaasa, Finland - UN-1 | ecosystem: Environmental > Terrestrial > Soil > Coastal area > Acid sulfate soil | place: Finland: Risofladan, Vaasa | collected...
AATCCTTTCCAGAACTGGCAATAGTGGCTGCTTTGGCAGCAATAAGACCTAGTCCCATTGATACCATCTCTGAGTCTATTACTTCAATTGGACACTCTGTTGCCACAATCTCTTTTCCTCGCAGTGCCGAGTTACATGTGCCACTAAGTTTGTTTGAGATGTGAATTGAGACAATACCATCGGCTTGCTTAGATAACTTATTATAGACATCTGCAAAGTCCTGCGGGCTTGGCTGTGAGGTGCTGGGATGGACAGGATCATTCAGCAGCCTCTGGTAGAACTCCTCTTCAGAAATGTCTATGCGGTCGCGGTAGGTATTGTGTCCAAATTGCACGTATAGAGGTACTACGGTTATTCCTAATTCTTCGGCTAAAGCCTGTGGTAGATCGGCGGTACTGTCAGTAACAATCTTGATTGTCATGATGATGCACCTCCTTTCATATTATTGAAAATGAAACCTTGCAGCTAATATACCACACTATACGATACATTATTAGTACTGGACCATACTTTGATACAGTAGGTAATAAAATGGCTTATTGTTCAGAGTAGTTCGAATCCGGAGTAGTAGCCCGCATTGGAAGCATTCCGAACTATTCTTTGAGAAGAAACAACTTATTCCGGCTCTACAGCAGTTACTTATTCAAATTAACAAAGCTTTGTAGTTCGAATTCCCTAAGGTGGGCCGTCGTGTACAAAAGGTAAAACTTTTGAGAATACCTTCACCCTAACTTTTAACGGCCCGGTTCGAGTCATCTCGAGTCCACCAAAGGGGACAATACCTAGAACTCCCCGACGAACTAAACAAAAGTGGTCGGGGAGAGTCTTTTCAGTGACCTTCACTTGGCCACCCCATCGGTTATTTATTCTGACATCGAGCTATCTCATAAGACACTCAATCTTAATATTTGTGTAGCCAAAAAAAAAATTTATGTATACGCTCATACCAGCTCTTGACAAAGCTCGGAACACGGAGCAATATTTCACTACCGAAGTTCTTTTATGACTGACTGAAATAAACTATCCTTTTGTATAAAAGTTGAAACTATGCCAACGGATTATGTTATTTGCTTCGTATGTAGGCAAATATTGGTGCGAATTTTTCTAATAAGGAGATGAGGTATGTCTTTAAAAGCATATTATCTCAGCCCCGATGGTGTGATGCATCGTGATTTGAGCAAGACAAAGATTAAAGCTGCCTTTCAGTCTAAGGAGGGACTACTGTGGGTGGATATCGTTGAAACTACCGAAGAGGATTGTGAATTTTTAGAGCAGAGCTTCGGTTTTCACAAGTTAGCTGTTGAAGACTGTATCAGTCAACTTATCCATCCACCCAAAATTGATGACTTTGGCGACTATATTTTCATTACAGTTCATGGTATCAACTACACTGCGGAATCAGACATAGTGCAGACAGCAGAAATGGCTCTCTTTCTGGGCCGTCACTTTGTGGTAAGTAATCATTTGTTACCTCTTTACAGTGTAGAGGAAGTCAAACAGCTAGTGGAAAATGATGCTCGTCCCATGAAGCAAGGGACAGACTTCCTGGTTCACGCTTTAGTCGATGCATTGATTGATAACGTCTTACCAACGATTGATAAGATGACCGAAGTAATGGAAGAGATTGATGAAGAAGTAATACATGATCCACGACAGTCGACTATAGAGGCAATTCTAAAACTTAAGCGATCTACAATGCAGATACATCGAGTTATGGCACCTCAGCGTGAAGTATTGAATAGAATGAGTCGTGGGGATTTTCAGGTTGTAAGAGAGGAAGCTAGAATCTTTTATCGTGATATTTACGATCACATAGTTCGGATAGAAGATCTCAACCTATCCCTCAGGGATATGGCTGACAACGCTCTCGCTACTTACCTTTCATCTGTAGCGAACCGTCAGAATGAGACTATGAAAGTGCTATCTATGGTTGCTGCCATTTTTCTCCCTTTGACTTTGTTGGCTGGCATATACGGTATGAATTTTGAGAATATGCCAGAGCTAAAAACAAGCTGGGGATATTTCGCGGTAATAGGTTTTATAGGTTTCGCAATTTTAATCATAATATGGCTATTTTGGTCTCGAAAATGGATTAATTGGGGACGCCCTAAAGTTTTCAGGGTAAGGCCTTTTGCCGTAGATAGAGGAAAGCTTAGAGGATATATGGGATATTTCAAAGTGCATCGCCGTCCGAAAGCTTAAGTTTAATATGACAAATTATTATTTATTGTGAAAATAGGCTCTAAATTTTATATAGGAGGCAGACATGACAGCCAAAAAGCATTTTACCAAAGAAGAAGCTAAAAGAATTGGCGAGACTCTAGGTATTGACTGGAGTAAGTTTAATGTCGAACAGTATCGAATGGGGCTTGATGTTGAATTGGAGCATGGCCTGGTTGATGCCCATACCAACGTAACTAACGATGATCCACTCATGACCGGTAAGATTGCATTAGCCCATCTCAACGAATTTCCGGATTATTACACGAGGCTTGATGAGATGGAAAAGGAAGCGGAAGGACGATAAAACAATGCCAAGCTGATATTTTGAGACTATTTCAGAGCAGCTGTTAGGAAATTCTGGGCTGGACTGCAGGATTCTTGATTTCCTTATTTTATTAAATTCATAGCCAAAATTGCGGATTATTATATTATAACCCGGTGCACTTTCATCCAGCTTTGCGCTAAACTAGCTTCCCATACTAAGATAAAGTATAATTTTAGCAAGAGATGGCGAGTGGATAGGACGGAACAAATACTTATGCCCCTTCAGATACCAGAACGCATCGGTAGACTTGAGGAACTGGCTAACAACTTGTGGTGGAGCTGGAATGAACAGGCACGCAGCTTGTTCCGCTCCCTGGATTACCATCTCTGGAGGACAAGTGGCCATAACCCTGTCCAACAGTTACACCAGATCAGGGCAGATACGTTAAAAGCAGCTGCTACTGACCCTGCTTTTCTTGAGTTATATGACGCGGTAATGTCGAGTTTTGACTCTGACATGTCGACTTCCAATCATACCTGGTTTGCTGTAAATTATCCGGATTTGCTTAGTGGCCCTGTCGCCTATTTTTCAATGGAGTATGCCATACACAGCTCCCTGCCAATTTATGCCGGCGGGTTAGGCGTCCTGGCAGGTGATATCTGCAAGGAAGCAAGTGACCTGGGCCTGCCTCTGGTTGCCATCGGCTTCATGTATCCGCAGGGATACTTTCACCAGCATGTTTCTGAGGACGGCTGGCAGGAGGAAATCTATCAGCAACTTAAATTTGAGGAGACACCTATTAAACGGGTTTCTTCTGTTGAGGGAGGAAACTCTGTGGCTCAGATTCAACTGGGCGGCGTTACTCTGGCCATAGGGGTATGGCAGGTGAGTGTTGGTCGCACCAATATTTATTTACTGGATACCAATCTTGAGGGGAACCCATCGCAGTACCGGCAGCTATCGGCACGACTTTACATTGCTGACCGAGAGTTGCGCATACAGCAGGAAATCGTGCTGGGAATTGGAGGGGTGCGTGTCTTGCGGGCGTTAAACATCAACCCCGGCATCTGGCATGCCAATGAGGGTCATGCTGCCTTCATGATGCTGGAGCGCATTCGAGAAGGTGTGGCCAGTGGGATGAGTTTTGATGAGGCCGCAAGCCGGGTTCGAGCAACAACCGTATTTACCACCCACACGCCGGTGATAGCCGGGCACGATATCTTTCCCCTTCAACTGGTGGAGGAAAATCTCAACCACTACTGGGAATCTCTTGGCATTAACCGGGAAACATTCTTCCATCTCGGCCAAAAAGATTCTGAACCACAGACTTTTAATATGACTGCACTTGCCCTGCGAATGTCAAACCAGCGTTGTGCAGTAAGCCAACTACACGGCAAGGTCACCCGGAAAATGTGGCACGGTCTCTGGCCGGATCTTCCAGAAGACCAGGTACCGATATCGCACGTGACCAATGGTGTACATACACCTTCATGGATAGCTCCGGAATTATACCATCTTTTTAAAAAATATCTCGGAAGTAACTGGATAAATGAGCACGATGATAACAAATTGTGGGAACGCTTGCTGGATATACCTGATGAGGAGCTCTGGGCAGCTCATCAACTGCTTAAGCGTAAACTCGTAGGGGCTATCCGGGAACGTATGCGGAGTCGGTGGTTAGAGGATGACGTGTCCCGTAAACAGATGTTGACTATGGGCGCACTGCTTGACCCTGAGGTACTTACCATTGCCTTCGCCCGGCGTTTTACTGAGTATAAGCGGCCGGCGCTCATCTTCCGGGACCTCGGGCGTTTAAAACGGATTGTCAATAGCTGGTGGCGTCCTGTGCAGATTGTATTTGCCGGCAAATCTCATCCTGATGATGTGCCATCCAAGCACATTCTTCAACAAGTGTACTCTTTAGCTGCAGACCGTGAGTTTAAGGGGCGAATAGCCTTTGTCGAGGACTATGATATGCACATGTCTCGTTATCTGGCTCAAGGGGTGGATGTGTGGTTAAACAACCCCCGCCGCTTGCGGGAAGCCAGTGGCACCAGCGGTATAAAAGCCTCACTAAATGGTGTTCTCCATCTGAGCATTCGTGATGGGTGGTGGCACGAAGGGTATAACGGCAGCAATGGTTGGGCAATTGGTAGTGACCTTAACGCACCCGCACCGGAGGAAGAAGATGGCAGCGATTCTGAATCGCTTTACCGCCTCTTGGAGGAGGAGATTTTACCACTCTACTACGCTCGAGACCGCAACGGCGTGCCACCGGGCTGGATTCGTCTGATGAAGGAAGCGATTCGTTCAGTTGTGCCTGCTTTTTGTACCAGACGAATGCTCAAGGAGTATACAGAACGAATGTATCGAGCAGCAGCCCAATCAGAGGAGCCTCTTAAATAAAAGGTGCCAGAGCCTTTGTCCCGGATCGCATTAACCGACAGCGAAAAGACCAGTGAAGCAATAAACGGTATGGCACTTTGCCGAGGTAAACACTAGGTCTGACCTTCCCGGTATTTTATGAGTTCTCGCCGCAAGCTCTCTACTTCTGTTACTAGCCGCGAGATATTTTTTTTGTAAGGGTCCTCTCCCCTAACCAGAAAGGAAGCTAAATTGGCGGTAAGTCCGCTAAAGAAGGCTATTCCACCGAACATCAAAACGAGGCCAACGGCTCTTCCCGCTGCGGTCACCGGTACCATATCACCGTAGCCAACTGTAGTAATTGTAACCACTGCCCACCAGAGAGCATCAGGGAAGGACTGTATGGAAGCGTTCTCAACACTCTCCACTGAAGCGACCACTGTAGCGGCTATGATAACGAGTCCTATCCCATAAACGACTATAAAATCGATATTCACCAGTCTTCTCATCCCGACCCAGGCACGGGAGCCGAAGATAAATATGCGAACCAGCCGTAGAGGTCGGAAGAAAGGAACGACCACAATCAAAACCTCAAGCCAGTGTCTCCGCAGGTAAGCCAGGCGGTGGGGAGCTATCGTAACTTTAACACCCAGGTCTACAGCAAATACCGCCCATATGAACATGTCAAGAGCAATGAAAATTGCTTCTTCGGGTGGAGAGATGCTCCACAGGAATGGGCCAACCAGAAGCGGAATCATAGCAAAGGCAAGAATCAGGAGAGGCAATTCGGTGATACGCTCGACGCGGTGTAACAGAGCTTCCCGATGGGAGGCATCGGGGACATGGATGCCTGGCATCCTTTTCATATTATCTCCTCCTTATCCTTTAAATTTTTATCGTTATCTAGACTGATATACTATTATATTTAGATTGCATTTAAAAGAACAGCAAGAAATATATTTGGTATATCAGGAAGAGGTGCCTAGACTGGTTCCCGCTCTAATGATTGCCGTCTCTCATTCTTAAAGAATACAATTGCCAGGGGCGGCAAAGTGAGGCTTAGGGAATACGGACACCCGTGGTGATAGATTTTTAATGCTTCCACCCCACCCAGGTTGCCCTGTCCACTGCCTCCATATTCCCTACCATCGCTGTTGAGGAGTTCAGTCCAAAATCCCCCCTGCGGGGCACCCACCCGATAATTGAACCGGCTCACTGGAGTGAAGTTACAGGCTACGAGTACAATGGCATTGGTTGACTTCCCTTTACGGATGAAGCTGATAATGCTCTGTTCAATATCGCTACAATCGATCCATTGAAAGCCGGCTGGGTCGCAATCCAACTCATAGAGCGCAGGTTCACTCCGATAAAGTTGGTTCAGGTCCGCCACCCACTTTTGCAGGTTGGCATGCCGCTCATACTGAAGAAGATGCCAGTCCAGGCTCTCATCATGGTTCCATTCACGCCACTGTCCCCATTCTCCTCCCATAAAGAGAAGCTTCTTTCCAGACTGGGCATACATGTAACCCAAGAGAAGCCTTAAATTGGCAAACTTCTGCCAGTCGTCCCCGGGCATCTTACTCAGTAGAGAACCCTTACCGTGCACAACCTCGTCATGGGAAAGAGGCAGGATAAAGTTCTCCGAAAAAGCATATATCATGCGAAAGGTTAATTCATTGTGGTGATATTTTCTGAAGATTGGCTCCCTGGATATATACTGAAGTGTATCGTGCATCCAGCCCATGTCCCATTTTATGCCGAAGCCCAAACCGCCCACATGCGTCGGTCGTGATACCATAGGCCAGGCAGTGGACTCCTCAGCGATGGTCTGCACATCGGGATAGTTTCCATAGACTTCAGCGTTGAATTGCTTCAAAAAATCAATGGCCTCAAGGTTCTCCCGACCACCGTACTTGTTGGGAATCCATTCGCCTTCCTTCCGGGAATAGTCTAAGTAGAGCATGGAAGCGACAGCATCGACACGCAGTCCATCTACGTGGTATTTATCTAGCCAGAATAAGGCGCTGCTGATGAGAAAGTTCCGTACCTCATTCCGCTCATAATTGAAGATCGAGCTGTTCCAGTCAGGGTGGATGCCTTTCTTCGGATGGGCATGTTCGTAAAGGTGGGTACCATCGAAAAAAGCAAGCCCGTGCTCATCTGAGGGGAAATGTGATGGCACCCAGTCAAGTATCACTCCAATGCCATGCTGGTGCAGGTAGTCAACTAAATACATAAAATCCTGAGGTGTACCATAGCGGCTTGTAGGTGCTAAGTAGCCGGTGATTTGATAGCCCCAAGAGCCGCGGAATGGGTATTCCATAACCGGGAGAAACTCAATATGGGTGAATCCCATTTGCTGAACATAGTCAGCAAGTTGAGCTGCCAACTCCCGGTAAGTAAGGGGACGGTGTCCCTCATGAGGCACTCGCCTCCAGGAGCCCAGGTGCACCTCATATATAGCCATCGGCGAATCAAGCGCATTGAGTCGTCGCCGCTTAGTCATCCACTCCTGGTCTCCCCAGTGGTACTCTAGATCCCAGACGATAGAGGCTGTTTTGGGTGGTATTTCGCTATGAAAGGCAAAAGGGTCCGCCTTTTCTACCCGGTAGCTATTATAACGAGATACAATAAAATACTTATAAATATCACCCTTGCCTATTCCTGGAATGAAACCTTCCCAGATTCCTGACCGCTCTCGAGAGTATAAGGGATGACTGGTCTTACTCCAGCGGTTAAAGTCTCCCATTACCAAAACCTGCGTAGCATCGGGTGCCCACACCGCAAAATAGGTCCCTTCCTGACCATCAAAGACTAAGGGGTGGGCTCCCATTTTGTCGTAGAGGCGAAAGTGAGAGCCTTCGTTAAAAAGGTAAATGTCATCCTGTGTCAGGAGGTTGAATCCTGACAGCGCCGACTGTCTCAGGTCTTTTGCTGTTTGATTAATATTTGATGCAATCTTTTTCCTTTTCATCATCTTTCTGCTTGATACCACCTTGCTCCCTTAACTGCTCTACCATGAGTAGCGTATCAATTACTTGAGGCATGCATGAGAATGCTTCAAAGCTGTAGCGTGATTTTCTTCGCCAGTTGGGGTACTCCTCTACTGTGCTTGGTATGTTCTGTGGCTGTGTCTCCAGCCATAAATCCTCTAGGTTTACAAGGACGATTCGAGCCTGGCTGGCACTCAGAAACGCCAGACAAGCCTTTAAGATGGCAGGGACATCCGTCACATCCCCTTCAATCCAGCCTTTGTCTTTTAAAAAAGTGACCAGTGCTTCTTTGATGGCATGACGGCTTTTGCTTTCATTTTGTGCTCCTGCCTCATCTAAAAGGCCCAGTTCCAGGCGCTTTTCAATGTCAAAGCCCTGCCAGAAGGAAGCAAAGGTAGCCATATCGTGAGTGTTAAGGCTGGCTACTGAATTACGATGTATCGGGTGAAATGGAGCTTGAGGCTTGGAAGCAAGCTCGTAATTCACCACATACATGCGATGGAGATTGTGCCGCCCCATATCTTGTCTCACTTCCGGGGGCACCGTGCCCAGGTCCTCACCAACAATAATAGTTCTGTTGCGATGGGACTCAAGAGATAAAATAGCGTGGAGTTCTTCGGCGTGGTAGCGCAAGTAGACACCTTGATTGGTCTCCAGCCCGTTTGGAATGCAGAAGAGGCGGTGGAGGCTCATCACATGGTCAAGGCGAAGTATATCTGCATGCCGCAGGTGGTGGCGCAAATAGCCGATAAAGTATTGATAGCCCTGCTCCCTGAGCTTTTCAGGATGGAGGGGTGGGAACTGCCAGTCCTGCCCCTTGGTGAAGACAACGTCTGGAGGTGCACCGACTGAGGCATCCAGAACAAAGGAACCGTGCTCACGCCACACGTCATAACCGTCGGGATGGATACCCAGCGGCAGATCAAGATACAGTTGCATATTTTTCCCTCTGGCTGTTTCCGAGAGGGCTTGAACTTGCTGGTAGGCTAGCCATTGAACGTACAGGTGGTAGCGTCTGTTTTCCTCATCATAATCGCCCTCTTTCAGGCTACCGTCCCGAAGCGGCTGCGGCCAGGAACGCCATGATACACGCCGCTTTTCGCAGGTGGCTCTGAACCGAGCGTAGTCCTCAACCAGCGGGTTTGTCTCAGTGAAATGGTAAAGTGCCTTTAGACGGTCAGATGTATTATTAAAAAGGCATTGGCATAGTTCTTCAAGGACCTGGCGCTTCAATAGTATTTGGCGGTGATAATCTACCAGGCGTGAATTCAGCAAGTCTTTAATTTCTTTCTGGAATGGTGAAGATGCCATTACAGCCTGCACTCTGGGACATTCCTTTATTTCAGGAATCTTAGCTACATCCAGATAAAGCTCGTTCCATAGCTGGCGACTCACTGGTAAGTAAGGGCTGGGCTCATAGATGTCGTTCAGAAAAGTAGACAGTACCGGTAGTGTAGCTATCACGTGCCCCCCCATCCCGGCCACCCAGGTTATGAGAGTTTCCATGTCTGAGAAGTCGCCGATTCCCCAGCTTTTATTGCTATACAGAGCATACAGGGGCAGAAATACACCCCATATTCGACTTTTCTTGTCTGAAGGAACATAAGCCTTAAGGGGTGCGGCGATTATTAGAGTTTCTTCGCACCGTTTCGGTAGTTGCAAGGTGAGTTGGTGATATCCCCAGGGTAGTGGTTTGGGGAAAGAGAGTTGCTTGACCACATATTTTATCCCTTCTATCTCCGCAGCCTCAAGCACGAGGAGGTCTTCTCCGCACCATTCCAGTTGCTGCTGCTCACCTGTCTCCACCTTGAGGTTACATTTTAAAAGGACGTCAGCGGTGCTGGCTGGAAGCCGCACCGATATTACGGGTGGCTTATTGTCCCAGGTAACGACCACCGGTTCCAGTGGTTTCTGCCATAGCGACTGACGCCTTTCCCGCCATGCCGAGGGAACATCCTGCAAAGTCGCCACAGGGGCTCCTAATGACCGGAGCATTGCCAGTAAGGCTTCGGTAGAGGCTTGCTGGCGATGTTGAAACACATCGTAATAGACCCTCTGCACACCATAAAAGTGTGCCAACTGGTAAAGAAGTCGGGTCTTAGAGTGCTGGTTCACCGGTTGGACCCCAGCATTTGCAAAATTTCCCACCGATGTACCATAAAAAAGCTCCTTTTACTAACACAGCAAACTGCATGTAAGGGCACAGATATCTGTTTTCTCATACCCGGATTGTAATACGGGGGATGTTCATCAGGATCAAACTGGTTTTTTATGGTTGTTCTCACTCCTTAATGCATTACCAAAGTATAACTTGGTATGGGGCCAGGGTATTTCTATACCCTCAGCATCAAACGCCTTCTTAAGACGATACCTCAGTTCCCCCATAACTCCCCACTGTTCAATTGGTTTAACATCACCCAAAATCTTAATTTCTATCCCGGAATCGCCAAAGTTATTAACCCTGAGCACCTGAGGTGCCGTTTTGATTTTCTTGCCCCATTCCTCATCAGCCGCTAGCTCGTTCCCGACACGATTTATCACACTGAACGCGTGGTCAATGTCAGTACCATAGGCCACAGATATATCCATGTTGACTCTGGAAAAGTGTCTGGTAGCGTTGCTGGCCACCCTGATCTCACCATTTGGTACGTGGTGGACGATGCCGTCTAAATCACGGAGCACGGTCTTCCTCAGGTTCACTTCCTCTACCATTCCGAAAATGTCAGCTACCTTGGCCACGTCTCCCACACGGTACTGGTTTTCCAGGATGATAAAGATGCCGGCGATGAGGTCTCTTATCAGGTACTGGGCGCCAAAGCCAACAGCTATACCAGCGATGCCAAAGCCAGCCAGGATTGGTGCGATGGGTATGTCAAGCTCAGCCAGGACCATAAATATGACAAGTATTACAATTAGAATCTTGCCCACTCCCATGAAAACGCCGGTGAGAGTGTCCTTTCTTTTTTTGATTCCCTCCTTGCTTTCCCCTTTAATTTTGATCAGAGTGCGGCTAACCATTGCCGGAAGAAACTTTCTTAAGGCAAACCATAGCCCAGCTCCGACTACCAATATAATAAGAATACGCGTGCCGTGTTCTATCAGCCAGCTGACTACAGAAGCCCAACTCAACTCCACCATCTGACACCTCCTAGCTTCAGGTTTACGGTAAAAGGCTAATCTCACATTGTTGTAAAGATTACAGGGTGCTTTATTTCATCAATGGTCAGTCAAACTTCCATGCAATTGTTTCTCAGGATAAGCAATTTGTTGGCGGAAACTGTCGAGGTAGTCCCTCAGCTTGGGACCAAGAGCAGGACTCTTCAGTGCCAGCAATATTGTTGTTTCCAGCCAACCAAGAAGCGTGCCAACGTCGTAATATTCACCTTCAAATTCATAGGCATATATATCTTGCTGTTTAAGCAACAATTTTAAAGCGTCGGTCAGCTGAATCTCCCCGTTTACGCCCGGTGGAGTATCCTCTAATGCTGAAAAAATCTCTGGAGTTAGGACATATCTCCCCATGATGGCCATATCTGAGGGAGCTGCTATTGGTTGTGGCTTTTCCACGAGGTTCAGTACTTTATAAATACGCTCACTCACCTTTTGCGGCTCGATAATACCATACCTGCTTATTTCTTCTTCGGCAATTCGCTTTGTAGCGATGACACTGCTTCCGTAGCGCCGGTAAATTTCTAGCATTTCTTCAAGCACACGCTCCCGCTGCTCAAAAAGGTCATCAGGAAGAAGCAGAACGAAGGGTTCATAACCCACCACTTTCTTGGCAGAAAGAACGGCGTGTCCCAGGCCTAGTTGTTGCTTCTGGTGGACGTAACAGATGTCAACCATATTGGATAATCGCCGAATATCCTCTACGAGATTCGTTTCGCCTTTCTGTTGCAGCACGAACTCCAGTTCAGGTGAATAGTCTAAGTAGTCCTCGATAGCTCTCTTGCCCATCGAAGTTATAACGACCACAAGTTCAGCACCACAGGCAATAGCCTCCTCCAGGCTATATTGGATAATGGGTTTATTAACCAGTGGCAACATTTCCTTGGGTTGTGACTTTGTAATTGGCAGAAACCTTGTTCCCCAGCCAGCAGCGGTGATTACTGCCTTCCTGATTTTCATCTTATTTCCCTCATAATTCAGCTCAGTAATTTCCGAGGATTCATTGGCATTTTGGCTTTTGCAGACTATTCTCTGATCATGCCAGGGGTTTAGCCTGGCGTATACCGTTCTTCATTATGTAAATAGCTTATCAATTATATTTTTCCTGTGCTCATCAGCTAGTTCTACCTTATGGTAATTTTCCTTTTTGAGCTCATCAGCAGCACCACTGGAAACAATTGCTTTATAGGCATTAATGATGGTTCGCCATTGTTCTACAAGTCCCAAATAGACGAGGTTTATGTCCCACATTGGTCTCCGGCTGGCCCACCAGAACTGGCAACTATGCAGCGCCCTATCAAGTAACCCCCGTGCGATATTAGCAAAGCGTTTACTCTCGTCATTATCGGCTATCTGGACAGCACTTAAGCAGATATCAATACATGTTGCCATGTGCTCCCATTGCAGCCGGTGTATCTCATTATCTTTGTCTTTCCAGAGTGGGTAGTAGTTCCCGGCGCTTATATCTTCATCCGAGGTACTCCATGAAGATGGTTTGGGGTCTATCACTTCACCGGTGGGAAACACTTCAAGGAGCTGACTGATGGTTGCTGTTTGAACCTGCTGCGCTGTTTCTGAATCCTGCAACAGGCTGGATTGCTGGGCTGCCAGCACTTTCGTCTGTTTTATATGAGCATAGGTTTCGCTTCTCACCTGCAGTTCTTCATACACCTCAGCCAGAAATAATTCTTCCCAGTCCTGAATGTGATGACCATACGTTTCGGCATCCATGGCGGTGACAACGTAAATATTTTCCTTATCACCCCTGAGGGATTTTAGGTGTTCCAAAAAATCCTGGGGACCTAGTTCTTGAAAGCTAATCTTGTTACTCAGGATGTTATCCCGGAAAAATAACGCTAACTTTTTGCCTTCATGCTCAACCTGGTAGATAGTATCAACAGGCCAGTTAGTCGGGCAGGCAACTCCGCTGAGTATGATCCATCGGTGTCCTGCCCCGATAACCGCTGGCAAGATATCTCTACCATAGGCCATCTCCGGTGGAAAGAACCCGGCAGGCTTGTATGTATTCCCGAAGTAAAAGGAATTGGTTTTCTGGTTCAGTTCTATCTGCCGTTTGATTTCGTCAGGTGGAATAAGCGGCAGAATGGGGTGGTACTTGCCGGTACCGGTGATTTCAATCTGTCCCTTCTCGGCAAGTTCTTTAAGCCCTTGTATGATTTTGGTATGGCCACAATCTTTTAGCATTTCCACAAGGACACCATTAATGTTGACCGTGGCCCGGGCGTTGGAGTGCTCTTTGAAGACGTCTAGCAAGGGGTCATATGATTCCTTGCATATTTTTTCCAATACCGAGGGAATTTGGGTAGGTGGTTGGTAGAAATGAAAAAGTTGAGCCCAGTAAATCATTGTACTCTCCTATCAGAATAGAATTTATACTAGCCTGATTAAGAACTAGCCAGTCATCTTTATCCATTCCCATGCTTTCCAGAGGTCGGAAGCCCGGAAATCGGGTTTTGGCTCTGGATTTTTTATCTTCAGATTCCTGTCCAGCAGTATTCCTTTCATGCCAATTTGTTTGGCTCCTCTTATATCAGTTTCAGGGTCATTACCGATATAAACCGCTTCCTCAGGCAAAACGTTTAATAAATTGCAGGAAATTTGAAAAAGCCTGGGATCAGGTTTTCTAAATCCAAACTGAGTAGATAAAATAATGCGCTTAAAATATTTATCTATTCCCGGTATCCTGCCCTCGTCCAGACAAAACACTTTCTGGGCATCAGAAACTACAGCCAAAGAATACTCGCTTTTTTCCATTTCCTCTAATACTGGAAGACTATCTGGAAAAAGCTGAAACCGTTCCCGACTAAACACTCTAAAAAGCTTGCAGCAAGACTCAACTAAAAAGGGATTGTCCAACCCCTGCTTTTTCAGGATATTCTTAAATACAATTTCAATATCTATTTCGGGGTAGGGTTCCTCATTGTGCTGTAAGTATTGCTGTCTTTCTAGGTCAAGAGCCGACTTTAATCCTCCGGCGTTAATTGCTACCCCATAGTATTGCAGGTAAAGCGAAAGATAATGGAAAATCTCTTTCTTTTGTTCATTTGTTTTAATGTCTATAAGAGTGCTGTAACAATCAAAGATTATAGCTTTTATTTTAGGCATTGTTGCGCCTCTGCTATCAAATACTTTTTATGCGCCTCGCCCAGCCAGTTATTTCTGGCAATTCTCAGTAGCCCCAGGGCCATGTATAGGGGAATTTTACGGGTGATAGTTTGGAATAAACATGCATCTCCATAATTGATTACGTATTCCCACAAAAAATGACCGATAAACGGCTCAGCAGCCCAACCATTGCCCATACGCCACATAAAATGATGTTTTAGTTCAGCAGCGATAAATCCCAGGTCCCAGCACCGGTCAGCCCATTTCATTTTTTCCAAATCTATGCCAGTTACGTTTCCATTATCGAAAAGAAAGTTGGTGGGTGTTGCATCTCCATGAACGATTACTTCTCTATCTGCAGCAAAGATGCTATCTTCGTTCCACCACTGGTTTGCATATTCCTCGATGGCAGCTCTTTCTATCGAACTCAGGTATGACTTTTCTAAAAAATCTAACAGGTTACTTAGATACCACCGTGGCTCATCAGGGGAAACTGGCTGGTCGGTTTCACTGGCAATATGAAGCTTAGCAAAAAACCTGGCCAGATAGCTCAACTTTTCAAAAAGATTTTCACGTTGCCGATCATAAATGGCTTTGTCCAGATAATAATCAAGAGTTTGACCCGGTGCCCACTCCATAACAAGTAGAGCAGAAAGCCCCATGTTTTCGCCCAGCGGAGCGACTACCTTATCGCTATCCCCACACATTCCGATTCTTTCTCGAAGCAGTTTTAAATTCAAATATTCTTTGTCTGCCGATAGCCATGCCTCTTCGATTGGAATGAATTCACACCTGAAAGATTTACCTACCACCATTATGTTTTTTGTCTTTTCAAAAAAGAGATAGACAGGTTTGCAATACGAAAGCCTTATAACTTCTATCTCTCCATAAGGGGCTTTTGCAATCTGTGGAAATATCTCTTCCTTCAGGTACTGGCAAACATCAGCTTCGGCATACATTGAATCCACCATTCGTAATAATTACCTCTTGCCTGTAACCACTGAGCCAATTGCCCGAGAAGGTTTACAGGTGTACTTAATTTGTGACTGATACTCAAGTTTGTTAATGAGTGTTTTGACTACTTCTTCCCAGGTCCATCGCTCCGCCGTCTTTTTTGCTGCGGTGATCATTTCGTCTCTTATTTCTGGATGCCTGCGAAGATAATCTACGTAAAACTGTATTTCCTCCCCGGTGAAGGTGTCCAAAACGACAGCATTATGCATGTGAGTAGCATAATCTTCCCCGCTACAACCGGTAAATACCACTGACCCCGCAGCCATAGCCTCCAGGCCAACCAGCCCGAATGGTTCACGGTTACTGTTAGCCAGAACTACATCGCTTGCCCGGTAAAGCACCTGCAAAAAGGATTGTGGTATGGGAAATGAAAAATTGAGAATGTCTCCAGCACCATTCTTCGCTATGGCATCAAAATAAGGGGTAAAATCCTCTTCAAAAGCAGCCCGGCGGTAAGATTCCTTGGGGTCTCCCTCTAACAGTATGTTCTTCACTATTAGCCCAAACAACTTGGCCTGTTGTGTAATCTTTCCTTCGTATGACTCCTGGCCGCCACGGGCTAGAAGAGAGGGAACTAGTCCTGATTTTTTAATGCCACCAATAGCCTGAATTGCAGGGTTCCATCCCTTGTCCGGGTGCCATCTTGCCACTTTACTGAATATCAGGTCGACATTCAGTGCACTTTTTATACGTGAAACGGCTCTTTTATCTACCTCTTTTAGCAGGGCTTTAGGTATTCCGTTCGGAATGACTAAAGGATTTACGCCCATTTCAAGCATAATCTGCTTCATATATTTGCTCACTGTCGTAATTGTTGCCGAGCATGAAAGCCTATCCCAGTCTATTCGATCAAAGCTATAGGTATTGTTGGCATTCCAGAACATCACTGTCTTGTTGCGCAAGTCACGTTGCAGTAACAGGTCATGTATCTGGCACATAGCTTCAGCCGTTTGCCATTCCTCTGCCATTACTACTACCAGTTTTCCCTGAGAAATGGCAGGACGTGCAATCTCATTAACTACAAATGGAGGAGTAGATTTAGTGAAATCATAAAGTTTCTCTTCCTCTCCCTCGTAAACCCCATTCGGATAGTTCTCGCTTATCCACTGACACCATCGGTGCAGGACAAACTTTCCATCTTTGCTGACTTCCAATCCCTCCATTCTCGGGTCGCCTATGAAGATGTGGTGAATCTCAAACCCCAATTCAGCCAGGCTGTTGGTTAGATGGGTTATCCTGGCGCCGAGTCCCCCGGCCATGGAATAGACGTCAGGACCTTCAAAAGAAAGCACTATGAAGGTAGTGTTATCAGGATTAATACTCATGTTATTACCTCAAGTTACGACTTTGCTTTTATTACCGGGCTTTTATTTTTTTAAAGAGATGTGAATCCCCTGTTTTGTCTGATTGAATAGCACCTTATCTTCTCTGGCGAGCCAGCCAAGTCCCATATAGACCCTGTTCAGGGGTTGGTCAAGCTTTCTGGCTATGGCAGAGATACTTAACGCCTCCTCATCCTTGAGAAGTTTCCAGATTTCCCCCGCCGTTTCTCCGATAATGCGAAACATAGTTTACCTCCTTCTGTATATTTAGTGACCGACCATGATTATCCATGCATTTAATTGACGGCATACCTGCACAGTTTCCTCTAGTTACCAGGCAACCTTTTTAGTTCATAATTTGTAAAGCTGGGCCGCGGAAACTCAGTGAATTACTTATTTGGTTTCCCCTTTTTTCCTGGCCGAGACGGTAACTTTCTTTGGTTTGACTTCAGCAGTTTTGGGAAGACTTATCTCCAGGACCCCGTCCTCACAATCAGCTTCAATCTTATTAATATCTACATTGGAGGGCAGGGCTATAGAGCGGAAGAAACTACCGTATGACCGCTCACAGCAATAGTAATCTTCCTCTTTTGTCTCTGTCTCAGCTTTCTTTTCCCCCTTAATGGTCAATGTGTCACCAATAACCGAGATGTCGATATCTTCCTCCTTTATTCCCGGGACCTCGGCTTTCACTACAAACTTATCTTCTTTCTCAAATACCTCTATAGCCGGGGCCCATTCTGTTACTGCTCTGGGGAGACGTCTCCACATCGCCGGTAGAAACGGGTGCCCGAAGGCCTCATCAAGGCGTTGTTCCATCTCATCCAGTTCCTGGAATGGCCTCCAGGGGACAGGTCTCCATCTTGGTCTGTGCCTCTCTATCGCCATGGCTAACCTCCTCTACCAGATTAATTTGTTTTAATAAAGTCCTGCTTCCCAAGCCGTAGTGCATCAAAGCCGACTATTTGCATTAATCTTTGATCTTTCTCAGTCAATTCAGATGTTCTCTTATCAAGGCATTATCACCTATTTCTATGTTTGCCAGACGATGCTCAGTTTAATGTTCTGTCGTGACCGCGTATTTAGCTTTTTACGTCCTGAGTATTACTCTCTATTGTCTCATTATCGGGTTGGAGGGCTCTCTGCAAGGGTTACATAAGCAGTCTTCTGGTCGGAATCTCGCCAGAAGGTTATTTTCACCGTCTGCCCAACCTTATAGGTATTTACCAGAGTTAATAATTCATCTACGCCGGTAATCTCTTTTTCCTCTACTTTGGTGATAATATCGCCTGCCTTCAACCCGGCTTGTTCTGCCGGACTGCCGCTGGCAACTTCAGTAATCAGCACACCTTTATCGACAGCCATGTTGTACATGCTAGCCACCGAACTATCAACGGTATAAACTCCTATTCCTATCCACGGACGAACTATGTAGCCAGTTTGCATGAGCTCATTAATGATAGGCGTCGCCTGATTAATGCTTATGGCATAGCCCATGCCTTCTACCCCAACCTGGGCAACCTTGATACTATTAATGCCGATAACTTCTCCTGCCATGTTGACCAAGGGTCCGCCGCTGTTACCCGGATTAATGGCAGCGTCTGTCTGAATAAGACCATGCAGGGTTTGCCCAGGAGATGCAGATACAGAAGCATCCAGGGCACTAACAACACCTACCGTGGCACTTGTGCCCTCGCCCAGCGCATTACCAATAGCAACTACCCACTCCCCAACCTCTAATTCAGATGAATCACCTACCTTGATTGCAGGCAGGTTATTGGCATTAATCTTCACTATCGCCAGGTCAGTCAAGGGATCGGTTTTTACCTGTTCAGCAATGTAGGAAATGCCATCCTCTAAAATTACCGTAACCTTTTCAGCATCACCAACAACGTGGTTATTGGTCACAATGTATCCATCTTCACTGATAATCCACCCTGACCCGGCACCCTCTCCTGTAGTCGGTCGGTTGAAAATATCATAAGCTGTGATTTCGACGTTGATGGCTACAACTGAAGGCTTGACCTTAGCTACCACTTCAGTAATAGAGGGTAACACTGGCTGTTCAACAACAGGGGGTAACACTGGCTGTTCAACTGTCGTGGGAGTAGATATGCTATTCGGTGATGTATTTGTTGTACTAGGAATAGTGTCTGGTCCGCAGGCGAATAAAGACATGGCAAAGATAACTATTATGATTAGACTGATCATAACTGATAGATGTTTATGCATTGTCCCCCTCCTCGCCTCTTTTTATGTATGCTTTTTCAGAGCTGGCCCCACCTCCCAAACAGTAGTTTTTAAGGGTTGATATTCATCTGCGCCAGGCTTACCTTCAACTAGAGATTTGTCAACCTGTCAAAGCCTTTTATTTAGTCTAATATGGCATAAACTACCTGGATATCAAGGCTAACTTCCTCTACCAGATTAATTTGTTTTAATAAAGTCCTGCTTCCCAACTTGAGTCACGGAATTAACCTGCACTTCCTCTATTGAATCTCATAGACTACCTGTACATTCAGGGTCATTTCCATTTCACCAGGGCTAATTGGTGTCGGTGCCATTGCTGGAGCCGGTGCTAGTTCTGGTCTGATTTGATAGATAGGTGATGGCGTGTATAAGCTTTCCGAGATATAGGTTGGTTTACCCAGCGTTACCCCACCCAGCGTAGCTAATTCCTTTGCCTTGGCTTCAGCATCTTTCATTGCTTTTTCTCTGATCTCACTATGATAGGCCTCTGGCTTATCGACGGAGAAGCTAATGTTGTCTATTCTCGTAAGGTCTCCCCCAGCCACGGCTACTGAGTCAATAATGCTGCCAACATTACCAATAGTCCTTATCTTGGCGGTTACTATGTTGCTTACCCGATAACCAATTACAATCTCCTTTTGTTGTTCCTCATCCCATCTGGTTACTTTGGTGATACTGAAATATTGGGTCTGAATATCTTTCTTGTCTACCCCGTTTTGGTTGAGGGCATCCATCACCTGATTCATCGCCTCAGTCGCCTTTGTCTGGGCTGTAGCTACACTTGCCTCCTGCGACTCAATACCCAGACTGAGGGTGGCAATATCCGGGGCCACGCTAACTTTTCCGGTTCCGTTCACCCAAATCCCTTCTTGCTGGTTCTGAAGTATCCCTCCCAGCGTCTCCTTGGTTTCAGTACAACCAGATAAGGAGAACGCCAAAAGTACCCATGTCACAACTGCAAAGACTAGAAATATCTTTTTCATTTTCTACCCTCATTACTTATGATACTTATGATATATTTTATTAAAGCTAATTATTTCGTCACTTTTTGATTGCTTTCTTCACCTTACTCATTACATCCGGTGGTATCGTTTTCATGTTGTGTGCTTTACCGGCGTGTTCTGCTATTTTCTTCATCAGTTCGTCTTCTGTCTTTGCTGTTACCTCAAAGTTACAGCTCATACCTGTGTCTCTACACTTAAACGATGTCATGTTACACCTCCTTACCATTATTAATTCGGTCCCAGTATCTTATTTTTTACAGGCTAAATTATTCGCTAAGGGATTGAAAGAGCCACACCCAGGCTTAACATGACTGCGGCGGCGACTACAGCCAGGATAATCACTATTGATTCCCAGTCAGTGAGCATTCGGTCGGCAAGGCTTTTCACCTTTTGTAAAGCGTCACTGGCTATCCTGAATGCGTCATCGGCTTTAACTGAAAAACGACTTACTTCTGCCGCCACTACGTGCTGGGCTTTCTCCATTCTTGACCCCATTTCTCCAGCTTTTCTATCCGCTTCCACAGCAACACGCTGCGCTCCTCTTGCCGCCTCCTCAGCTTTTAATGCCATATTTTTAGAGGCTTTCCTAGCCTCATCGACTGACGCGGTAATTTCCTCTTTGAGGGCTTTCATTGCCGTCTCCGCCGCTTCTTTGGTCTGTTTTGCCGCCAGCTCAGCCCTGACACCAGCTTCTTCAGCCGCTTTTTTGGCTTCCTCGGCTTTGGCGGTGGCTTCCTCACCGATAGCCCTGACTGCCGCCTCCGCCGCTTCTTTGGCCAATTTTGCTGCCAACTCAGTTCTGGCACCAGCCTCTTCAGCCGCTTTCTTAGCTTCCTCGGCTTTGGCGGCGGCTTCCTCACCGGCAGCCCTGACTGCCGCCTCCGCCGCTTCTTTGGCCAATTTTGCTGCCAACTCAGTTCTGGCACCAGCCTCTTCAGCCATTTTCCTGGCTTCTTCGGCTTTGGCAGCGGCTTCCTCTCCAGCTGCTCTCATTGCTGCCTCCGCTGCTTCCTTGGTTGCTCCTGATGCTTTTGTGGCCGCCTCGGCAGCAGCTTTGGCTGCCTGGGCTAGTTCCTCCGCCTTTCTTACCAGCTGGTGTAAGGCCCGGGATGCACCATCAATAGCTTCATCCCCGGCTACATCCGCGGCTTCAGCTTTCTTACGTGTCTTATTGCCTAACTTAAAACCAGCATCAGCTGCCTCCTTGGCTTCTCTGCCTGCCTCATCAACCCTCTCTGCAATTATTCCTGATATTTTGGCTGCTGCCTCAACGGCTTCATTACCGGCTACAAACGCTGCCTCAGCTCTTCGGCTAACCTCGTCAGCCGCTTGAAAAGCAGTCACCGCTGCCCTCTTGGCTTTCCTGCCCATCTCATCAGCTTTTATAGCCGTTTCTGCCGTCAACCGCTTTGCCAACTCATCCCGGGCAACATTAACCTCCATTGTGCTTTCGTCAGCCCGTTTGCCTGCGGCATTCGCCTTACTGACGGCGTCTTCAACAGCCTCTTTAGTTGCAATCGCTAGCGCTTCGACTCTGGCAGCTGCCTCTTCAGCGGCTCTAGCAGCAATACTCTCGGCCTCTCTGACTGCCAGTTCCACCTCCTCGGCTCTTCTGGCGGCTTCTTCAGCAGCGCTTGTAGCACCCCTGGCGGTTTCCTCGGCTTTCAAAGCTACTTGCTCAGCTCTTTGGGCAGATTCTTCAGCGGATTTGATCGCGGCCAAGGCAGCTTCTTTAGCCAGGGCACTTGCTCCTTCAGCACGCTTGGCGGCTTCTTCCGAAACACTTCTTGCTGACTCGGCAGCTTCTTTGGCCGCCTTAATTGCCTGTACACTTTCGCTCGCTGCTTCCTTAGACAAATTCGTTGCGGCTTCAGCCGCTTTTCTGAACTCCACGGCAGTCTGCCTGGCTCCCTTATCAGCTTCTTCTGCTTTTCTGGAGGCTTCTTCAGCTGCCTCCCTGGCTACCTTCGCCGTCTCTTCAGCTTTAGTAGCTGCTTCAGTAGCGGCCAGGGTAGCAGTATTAGCCGCGTTTTCACCTGCCTGGCGAGCCTCTTCTGCTCTTTTAGCCGCTTCTCCCGATGCTGTTGTAGCTTGTCCTGCCGCTACTCTAGCTGACTTGGCGGCTTCTTCAGCTCTCCGGGCAGCTCCAGTAGCTGCTTTTATATTGGCTTCCATCTCATCCAGAATTCGAGGAAGTGGCTTGGTCATTATTTCAGGGGTCTCCTGAACTCTTTCCTCTTCTCGAATTCGCGCATTTTTGATAACCATCTTACTGTCCTCCTTCAGGAGTATTTGCTGATTGGGCAAGTTGCCCTTTCCCCGCTGTTACCTGATATCCAGTTTCTACCTGTGCGCATCCTCTTGTTGCCAATCCGGCAGCCTCATCCCATACTAACTACTCTTTGAGCCACCTATTCTCGTACGTATCAGGTAGCCCAGGCCAAAAAAGAGCAAGCAACCAAGCGCAATCAGCACGTATATTGCCCAGCCTGGTATAGTAGAAGTGGCTTCAGCATCAAATGTCCCGGAGTATGTCCATCTTCCTTCATTTGAAGCGCCATCTACGGCTCTTACCCTCCAGTAATAGCGGGCTTCCTCGCAGGTCAACCTCAGGTTTTCTTCTGTGGTCAAGGCATACCCAGATTTGTCAAGGTTCATCTTCTCCAGCACTATAGAAGTAACTGAGAAGTCATCACTGACAGCAATCTGAAGGGTGTATGTTACCGGCTGGCTATCATCAGTCACGTCCTGCCAGTCAAAAGATATCGGTGATTTCACCTTGGTTTCTGTTTCCGGCAGCAGTAGCACCGAGACCGGTGGTGGAGTCGATTCGACGGTAAAGGTAATTTCCTTTGTATTTGTACCGTCACTGGCAGTTATCGTGTGCTTTCCGTGCAAACTAACCGGTACGGTGAAAGCAGCTGCAAAAACCCCATTACTATCGGTGTTTGCGGTGGTTAAAGTTTCATCATCATACTTAATGGTTACTATGCCACCGGCTTTAAATCCGGCGCCGCCCATTACCAGCCCTTCACCAACATTGCCTGCGGTGGCACTAATGCTGATAGCGGCCAGTGGCGGTGGAGGGGGTGCTGGTTCAGGTGCTGGTGTGGGTGCTGGTGCTGGCAGTGAAGCAACTATGGTAAAAAGTGTTCTAGCCCCATTTGTGCCATCATTGCAGTCAACACTGTATGGACCAGCTCCTAGCTGCGGCACGTTAAAGTTTATGGAAAATCTGCCGAGCGCGTTTGCCGTTGCCGTAGCTACCCTAATGCCCTGGAAAAGGACGGTAACCGTTTTTATCCTGCCAAAACCAGTGCCGGTGACCATTGCCGCAGTTCCTGCTTCTCCACTGTTCGGGCTGAGTACCGTTTTCGGAGTAACATAAAACTGGGCCTTAGCTTCAGCACCAGAAACAAGAGCGGTTATAGTATGAAGACCAGCAATACCATCGGGAATATCAATGACGCTGGTGAAGCCACCATCACTTTGGCTTTTCCTATCGCCACTCTTAATAGGCAATATGTATTCATCATATTTAATCGTGATATTTTTGTTGGCGGGAAATCGGTTACCTTCAATCTCCACTCTATCGCCTACCAGCCCGCTATACGAAGATAAAGAAATATCACCCATGGTAACCGTAAATGTGGCGACTGCTCTTATGCGAGGAGCGATTGTAGGCGGGCTAATGCTGGAGTAATGGCAAACATACACATAATAAGTACCGCTTTCCACGTTTTCTTCATGGTCGCCGTCATCAAGCTTTGCGGGCACTGGAAAGGAAACCTCAAAATCTCCATCCTCATCAAGCCATATACCTTCCTTAACCAATTTATAATGAGTTACCTCATCATCGATGTCATCAAGTGTGTTCGCTTCGTCACTGGAGAAATAGACTGCCGCGTATTTGTCATCGGCAGCAGTACTTTTGTTAAATTCTGTGCCAGTGACCGTGACCGTGTCATCAATTTTGCCCTCTTCAGGATCAATTTGGATACCCCGCGCCGCCTGGACCAGTGACGCTGGTACGGTTAACAATAATAGGGACAGGATAATGGCTAAAGTCAGAATTCGGGAAATTCTTATATATTTCATTTCTACCTCCACATTTACCAAGAAATTATAAATTCTTGT
>Ga0307378_10003277_pt1 | contig 23859 bp, 33 predicted proteins | sample UN1MG_FD_202238 | JGI IMG/M metagenome (GOLD analysis project Ga0307378, IMG submission 202238) | Soil microbial communities from Risofladan, Vaasa, Finland - UN-1 | ecosystem: Environmental > Terrestrial > Soil > Coastal area > Acid sulfate soil | place: Finland: Risofladan, Vaasa | collected...
GTGGAGAACTTGTCTACATACCTACAAATGAGTTTATTTTGGTTTTCAGAGACGCTTTGCGTTCTGCAAAAACTGACAGAGAACGAGAATTGATCAATGGTTTATTAGATAAATTAGAATCTTTGGCTCGAAAAACACAATAGAAAATCCTTGAAAGGCTTTTCATTTCCTGTATAATATCGTAGAAACTCAAAGGAGAAATAATGAGCGACGGAATTCAAGAATATGGTTTTCAAGAAATTTATTTGTTGCATAATAAATGTATAGCAGAGTCTAGAAATTCCTGCGATCCATCTGTTGTTTTTGGAGGAATAAAGTTTAGGTGTCCTGTTGTTCCATCAAATATGAAGAGTGTTGTTAACAAAGAAACATGTCTATATTTGGCAAAAAAAGGATGGTTTTATATCATGCATAGGTTTGGAACAAATAATTATGAATTTACCAGGTATATGCATGACAAGGGATTATTTTCATCTATTAGTATTGGAGTTAATGAAGACTCGTATGAATCTCTAAAATTAATGAAGAAAGATGGAATTATACCTGAGTTTATAACTTTAGATGTCGCAAATGCTTTTTCGGTTAAGGCGGAAAGAATGGTTAAGTTTGTTAAAGATAATTTTAATTCATTTCTTATCGTAGGAAATTATTCTACAGAAGAAGCGGTAATAGCATTGGAAGAATGGGGGGCAGATGCGACTAAGGCGGGAATATCTTGTGGAAAAGTTTGTACTACATATAACAGCACTGGAATTGCAAGACCAATGTTTTCTACAATATTAAATTGCTCCAATGTAGCAAAGAAGCCAATAGTTTCAGACGGTTCCATAAAAGACGTAGGCGATGTATGTAAGTCCATTGTTGCGGGTGCTTCTTTGGTAATGGCCGGCTCGCTATTTGCCGGATACGAACAATCGGCAGGAGAGATAATAACTATTGAGGGGAAGAGGCATAAACAATATTTTGGAAGTGCGTCGTATAATAATACATTAAATGACAAAAATGTAGAAGGCACATGTATATTAGTAGATTATGAAGGCGACATGGATAAACTATTGGAAAAAATAGAAGATGGGATTAGATCGTGTATTAGTTATAGCGGCGGATTAGACATAAAATCTATTCCTAATATGAAATGGGGAATTAGAAAAGGTGGGGTTAGGCAGTAAACTCTTTACCTGACATAAGATTCTTTAATTGCTATAAATTTTAAATATTTTCTATTAAATCCCAGTTTATCTTTTTTAAAATTTTCATATATGTAATTGCCTAATTTTATGATTCCATCTTTATTACAAATTTCAACTCTAGAACATCGCTGTATTTTATTATTTTTATCGGTATGTTGTTTTTTATGAATTTTATAATTTATATTGAGTCTCTCTAATAGATTTTTGAAATATGTCCAGTCTTGGTCATAAGCAGATATTAACATAAAGTTTTTTATACGATTGTTTTTACTTTTATAAAAACACCCATCCCCATCTATAACACCTCTAAAAAACCATTTTTGTAAATTATAATTTATTTTGTTTAATATTTTATCTGCTGATTTATAAGATTTTTCGTAATAATCGTTTTCTAATAAAAATTGGTATAAATATTTATTATATGTATATAATCTAGTTCTTTCTTTTTTGCTTCTATTGTCTATTAAAATTTTCCATTCTCCACTATATTTGAAGATATTTTCTACTTCTTTCATATCTTCTGATAATAGTGTTATTGCAATTTGTTTGTCTTTGTTATTTCCACACCGAATACTTCCATCTGCCCAAAATAATCCCAATATATATGCAATTTCTTTTGAATTTATATTCATAAACAATTCGTGATTTACTTTGTAATTATAATTATATACTCTGTTTTTTATTGCGCATTTGGGGCAATTTCTACCAGATAGATGGGCCGAAGATGTTGTTTCAAAATATTTTTTACATTGATTGCAAAATATTATTATTTTAACATGTTTCTCGTATTTACTTAATTTATAATTGTATTTATTCCCGTGAACTTTCATTGCTTTTTTGACGAATTTTTCTGTTGTTAATCTAGATTTTATTCCGGTTAAGGCATGGGCGCATTTTTTACATCCACATCCTTTAAATATTGAAACTGGATTTATTTCAAATTCTCCATGTTTTTTACATATAAGTTTTATTTTTATATTATTAGCAATATAAACGGCATTGGTATAATCATATTTGTTACCGTGAACTTCTTTTAATCTTCTAACGAATTCTTCTTGGCTTAATTTGGCGCGCATTTTGTTACTCCTTTTTGTATAATGTTTCTGGCAGGACAGCGGATATGATTACTCCTATCTGTTTCACAGTTGACCCAATCAATTTGTGATTACTGCCACATATATTATACATAAAATTTTATTAATTTTCCCGCAAAAATTATTGTATCCTGCAAAAATTATTGTATAATGAAGAAATAAGTTCTGGGGCAAAGCAGGAAAGTAAATTTTAATACTGTTAGGATTTATAAGGAGAAAAAATATGAGTGATAAAAAATTAGTAGAAATGCCAAATAAAGAGTTTGATAAGTTTATGTGCGAAAAATTTCCTGAATTATTCAGAGAAAGAAAATTGCCTATGAACCAAACTTGTATGTGCTGGGGATTTAATATAGGCAAAGGTTGGCACCAACTTCTTTATGATCTTTGCGAGAAACTTGATTATATTAGAAAACAAACTGGTTTAATAACTGTTTTTATTCAAATTAAGGAAAAGTTTGGGTCTGCTAGATTCTATCATAACATTGATACAAGCGAATGCAAACTAGATAAAGAGATGATAGATTTATGGGGAGAATTAATAGATTCTTTAGTTGGAAAAGCAGAAAGAAAAAGCGATACAACTTGTTCTGTATGCGAAAAAGCATATTATCATCGTAAAATCGCAATTGGAGGATGGGTTTATGATGCATGTAAAGATTGTATGATAAGTGGAAAAAGAATAGAGCGAGATGATATTAAAGAACAAATGGAGAAGAATGAAATCCATAACAACACTGTAGAAGAAATTATGTATTCGTTTAATACCCTTAGTGTTGAACAATTGAATAAGGTAAAAGAATTCATAGATACAATTACAAAGAAATAAGAAATAAGAAAGACTGTTCACATGGAAAAATACATGGAGATAAGAGGTTGTATTGATTGCCCTCTTGTGGAAGAAGAAAGAGGACAAGATGGTGTAAGTTATTATGTTTGTAGATTGTTTGATCAGTATACAGACAAAAACACCCATACACTGAATCAATGTCCTATTGGAAAAAACCAAAATATTGTTATAACTTTAGGGCTAAAAAAAGAAGCTAAAAAAGAAATTAGAAACTATGAATAAGGCATTTGCTTCCGTTGAACAATTAGATATTAATCCGTCAACTATTTTTATTCCTGACAATGAAATTGGCAAAAGAGTTGTAAAAGATTTGAAAAATTGGAATCCCAGAATAATGAAAACTATTGAGGAAGTTACAGACAGATTGTTTAATGAGAAATGGGAAAATTTCTTGCCAGATATTCCGTCTAATTTTGTAGATATTGTAATTACTAGTCCAGTTTACAACGTTTCTTTGGGCAACAATAAGTTCCGTGATAAAAACAAAGGATATGATTCTTGTGATGATAATATGCCGTATGAAGATTATTTAGAATGGATGGATAAGTTATTTTCTGAGTGCTATAGAGTATTGAAACCGGGAGGAAGAATTGCAATAAATATAGGAGATGGATCAAATGGTTCTATAATAACCCATGTTGATTTTTCTGTTATGATGAGAGACAAACATAAATTTATTCCAATAACAACCATTGTATGGAATAAAAAACAAATTGGTGGGTCAACTAGTTGGGGGTCATATCAGTCTCCTTCTAATCCATCATTCCCAACACCATTTGAATTTATTATTGTTATGGCAAAAGAAACTAGACAGCATGTAGGAGATGCATCTAAAATAAGTGTAAGTGGCAAAGATTTCCAAAGAAATTCCAGGGCTTTATGGGAATTCCCACCTGAAACTAGAATGATGGAATTATACGGGCATCCTGCCGCATTCCCCGAAGAATTGCCCAGAAGATTAATAGACCAGTTAACATATGAAGGAGATGTTGTTCTTGACCCATTCTCTGGAATTGGAACAACATGCTCAGTAGCAAAACAAATGAAAAGACATTATATAGGGATAGAAATATCAGAGAAATATCATAATACTGCCTTGCAAAGAATTGGTAAAATTCCTACTATTACAGAAAAAATCATAAATGGTAAAAAAGTAGATATACCAGATTGGCTAACATAAATGAAAGATAAAATAACAGTAACCATTAGAGACGATAAACACGAATATTCAGAAATTATAAAAGACAAAGATTTTAATAACTTAATAGAAGAATTTGAAGAATGTAAGAACAATGGAGCGAATCCATTGCTTAGTAATTTAACATTTAAAGAATACACTAAAACAGTAACAGATTTAACTTTCAATAGCAAGCGAATGGCAGAACTAAACGGTATTCATTTTATATATGGATGGATAGAGTGTTTTTTTCAATCTAAAGATATTATGGAATGGATGTCATTAAACGACAATATAAAAATAGATGTTTTTCGTTCAGACGAAATATTTTTTATATGAGATTATTTAAAAATAGAACAGGTAATACAATATGGAAAGAATAGAAGAAAAGCTTGGAATCCCTTCAGAATTTGGAATTAGTATATATCAAACTAATTATTATGGTCGTGATAATGGTCGTGATAATTGGTATTCAATTTTATATCCCTGTTTTGAATTTGAACAGATAGAAAGATATATAATAGAAAATGATAAAGCCGAAAAACATAAGTTTTGTGTTGCCATTGGCGTTATGGATGCCAGTAGTTTTTGGCCCATTGATGCATTCCATAGTTTTATAGAGGATGTCAAAAAATTAAAAATAGATTATGATTTGGTTTTTAGTGGTCCCAAACCTCCATTCACTGTATATATTCTTGATGAATTGATTGATAAAGGATATACTTACAAAGAAATTATATGTTTCTTGGACAAAAGGATTATCCCACTACGTTTTAACCCAACATCATTTTGTGGGTATGATGCCTCATTCCTTCCAATGACAAATGGTTTTAATATTCATCCTATTTATAAAAAAATGTTTGAATATCTTGAGCCTCCCAAAAAGATAAAAGATGCTAATGCAATATATTATCTTAATCAGGCTATTGAGCAACTTGGAGTTGAAAAATGCCATGATATAATAAATGAATACAAAACTGTTACGCACTGAATCATACACTGAATTAAAAAAGTTTGATTATATATAAACATTATAGTATAATGAAAACGCAGAAACCCAAAAGGAGGGTAATATATGTCTTATTTAACAGTTCTTAAGTCTAATTGTATGAAAATAGAGGAAAATCATTTTATGGAATGGTTGGAAAGTAAAGATATAGAATGGTGGCATAAATACGGATTAAGTCCATCTGGCGAACATGAGGATCAAGATGATGAATCAGACGTAAAGGGATTTGTACCTGAATTTTTGATGGATTTTAATAACAAAGGAATTATTATTACAGATGGAATTGGTGCGGATTTAGCCTTACTTAAAATGATAGAAGAATATTTAAAAGAGAAAAACTATGCAGAGGATGATATATTTGAGAGTGTGAGTAATGGAAATCATATTCTTATTGTAAGAAAATAGAAAAAAGGAGATCGATGATTAAAAAGAAAGAAAACAAAAAGAGGGTTATTTACATTATTGGTAGCCTTAGAAATCCTAATGTTCCAGTTGTTGCAAATAAGTTAAGGGCTTTGAATAAAAACTGGGAAGTCTTCGATAGTTGGGTCTCACCCGGTCCCAGGGCTGATGAGCATCTTAGAATTTATGCTAAAAATAAAGGTTTGTCTTATAAGGAAACTTTACAAGATTATGCTGCAACCCACATATTTCAATTTGATAAGAAACATCTTATGAGAGCAACAGATATTGTTCTTGTTATGCCGGCAGGAAAATCTGGTCATCTAGAATTAGGATTTGGTCTTGGAAAAGGTAAACGAGGATATGTTCTATTTGACAAAGAGCCTCTTAGGGTTGACATTATGTATCAGTTTAGTACTAATTTATATTTTGATTTTAATGAATTAGCAGAAGAACTTTTAAAGTATGATACGAAGGATATTATAATGGAAAAAGAGGCTAACCCTAAACCTTTTAAAGCCTGTAGACCTTCTGAGACTATTGATGTTATTAAAGCTTCTAAATCTTCCAAGGCTATTAGAGAGAGTTAAATGAAGCGTTAAAATTAATGGAAAATAAAGAGGTAAAATATGATTTCAGATGCTATAAATACTGCTTTCCGTAAAAAGAAAGAACGTGGATGGGATAAGTATCCTAAAATTTTCATAGCTATTGACCTTCACGATGTTGTTATTCCAGGAACCTACACACGGAATAACGAAGGAAGAAACTTCTTTCCTGATGGTAAAGAAGTTTTGCAATGGCTTACTGGAAGAAAAGATATGTGTCTTATTCTTTTTACTTCTAGCTATGAAGATGCGATATGCGATATTATTGACTGGTTAGCAGAAAATGAAATTAAGTTTGATTATGTTAATTGCAATCCGGAATGCTGTAATACAGAATTATGTGATTTTACTAATAAATTTTACATGGATATATTATTAGAAGATAAAGCTGGATTTGTAGGAGAAACAGATTGGAAAATGGTTAAACAAACACTAATTGATATAGGGGAATGGGAAAAGAAAGTTTCTCATGATCAAAATGATCAAAACGATCAAAACGATCAAAATGATCAAGATGTTAAGGACGTTAAGGACGTTAAGGACGTTCAAGATGATTCTTTGATTAGTCCTAATGCGTGGAAACATTGTCTTGCAGGGTCACAGATACCAGGATGCAATTATGCTTGTTTTGGAATGTGTTCTAAATTGCAGCGTGAAACATGCAAAATAAATGGTAATGCGGAATTGCGTAATAAAATTAAGTAATAGAAAGCAAATATACCAATAGTCTTTTTGCTTGGGACGGAGACATTCTTCTGATTATAAATCGTTCATTGCTTGATACCCAGCTTTCGCTTTTATATGGGTTAAATTTGTGTATAAATTCGTGAACCAGAGTTGGTATTACTTCTTTTCTAAAATCTATTGTAATTTTATCGTCGCTAAAGTCATATTCTCCTTGACATCCACGTAATCTTTTTAATGTGACATTTTTATTATTTTTAAGTTCTTTATATATACGGCTTAAGATCCTATATACTTTTTGTTTGTCCGATATTAGCTTTCTATATTTTGTTTTGTTTTTTTTATTCACAATATAAGCCCTATCTAATAATATGATTCTTTGTTAAAAATATATGTTCCTATAGGATTAAAATATTTAAAAATAGAATAAATAAGCATGAATATAATTAAGCCAAAATCTGAGGAATTATCAGTAATAGTCAAAGCAGGAAGATCTTATAAATTAATAGATAAAAGAATAAGAACAAATGGAATTTATTTTGGAACTGTTGAAGATGTTGCTAAGAATCTTGGAGTGTCATTAAAAGATACTGAAAAGGGATTGGAAGCATCTGCTCCTAAAATGAGATTGCAAATATTTGTTGAAAAACTTCACTTTTCTGGAGTTAGATATAGTGGATGTTAAATATTTCTTGATTTTCTATTTTTCTATAGTATAATCTATCATTGAAAGGATGAATCTATGAAACTATCTATGGAAGTATTACAAGAGCTTAAAACTACTGACTCTATTGCCAGAAAAAATGAAATTGTTAAAGAAATAGAAATTAGAGCTTCCGAAATAATAGAATCAGTAATAAAAAAAATTAATTTGAAAGATCACTGGTGGGCTTGGAAATATTATGAAGGTGACAACGAACCCAATTTTTCTATTGACGAGAATATCTTTACAGATATGCTGCAATACTTATTGCTTCCTTCTTATAAATCTTTATTATACGAGAATGAAAATGGAGAGGTGTTTGATTTGGCATGTAATCTTCCTATTAATTGGTTGTGGGATGATTTTAAGGAAGATTTGGAGTTAGGAATAAAAAGATATAATAAAAAAGAAAAAGATAAAAAGATAAAGCAAAAAGCCAGAAGAGAAGAACTTAAAAGTCTTAAATCTGAATATAGAAAATCCGCTATAAAAAAGTTAACTCCAGAAGAATTATGGGCAACGGAATTAAGCAAGAAAATGCCAAAATCTTTAAAGCATTTTACTGAAGAATAATAGGTAGTAATATGTGCAATAAATTAATAAATAAGAAGATGGAACTGAAAGAATTAGAGGCAAGTAATAGAATAATTTATTCTGTCGTCTCTGGCTCAATAGCATACGGAACTAATACTCCTGAATCTGATATAGATATTAGGGGTTATTATTGGGTTCCTCCTGAAGACTATATTAGTTTATTTGACGTAGAACCTCAGACAGATGATGAAGATCATGATATATGTTATTATACTCTAAAAAGAGCTTTTGATCTATTAAAAACAGCCAATCCAAATATAATAGAGGGTTTGTTTGTACCTAATGATTGCATTAAAATCTGTAAAAAGCCTATAATGTCTGAAATGTTAGAGAACAGACACCTTTTCATTTCCAAGAAAACTTATTTTACGCATGCTAGTTACTCTGCAATGCAAATTAAGAAAGCTAGAGGTAAAAATAAGAAGGTTCATAATCCTTGTCCAGAACAAATGCCTAGGAAAGAAGATTTTTGTTGGATCATTGATATGCATGATCAAACAAATCTTTCAATGAGATTTGAAATTGTTTTAAAGAGACTTAAGGAGGGTTTCCCTTTTAGACCTATTCCACTGAAGGAAAGTGATATTGATCTTTCTAAATTTCATATTTCATCCTTGGAACATGTTCCTAATGTTTATAGGATGTATTATTATGGTTTTGAAAATGACAAACCAAAAGGTGTATTCAGAGGGGATCAAATGCTTTGCTGTGAATCTATACCAAAAGAAGACGAAAAAGTAAGATTTCGCGGACTATTGATTTATAATAAAGATGAATTTGAAAAGGCAGTTAAAGAATGGAATAGTTATTGGGGATGGGTAAAAAACAGGAATGATTCGAGATGGATTGATCAGGAAAAAGGTCTTGTTGATTATGACGCCAAAAACATGCTTCATTGTGTTCGTCTGTTAATATCTTGTGAGAATATATTTACTCATGGAGAACCTTTAGTTAGAATGGAAGGGGAAAACCTAGAATATCTTATGAAAATCCGTAGGGGTGAATTTCCATATGATAAAATTATGGAAGACGTTGAGAAAAGAAGCGAGAGATTAAAATATTTATATGAAAACTCTAATTTAATTCCAGAAGAAGTAAATATGCACAAATTGGAATCTTTTTATAAATATCTTATGGAAATAGGAAGTAATTGTAAATTTTAATGGAGTTAAATATGAAAGAAATATATTGCGAAGCGATGAATTCTTTTGCGTTATGGAATAGGGTTTGTTTGTGGCATGATGGTACAAACAATAACTACGCAGAAGAAACTTATGAAGAACTTAGCAAAGAACTAAAAAACGGTTATACTGCATGGAAGAAAGTTAGGTTATGCAGTAGAGATAATGGTAAGGTGAGAATATTAAAAGAGCAAAAGAATATAGCTATTTTTTAATGTGGTTTTTACAACCACAAACAACGATAAAGACATCGTTGTTTTACGCCTAAAAATAAAGGAGAAAAAATGAGATATACAGACGAGCAAATACTACGTGGATTATCCGAAGAAGATAGAGCAATTACTTTAAAGGTATTATATTTAATCAATTCCGCTTCATGTTATGGACACAATCCTAAATATTGTGTAGCTAGCAACACAATAATTAATTTACTTGATGAAAGTAGCAATGATATAGTTAATTTAGATGTTACTGACGAACAGATAGAACGACCGTCTTCACGGTCGAGAAGGGAGCGAAGCGGAATGAATCGTACCGTGCAAGACTTGGTTCGGCCTGAAATCCGAGCCGCATTTGCAGCAGCAGTGCGGAAGCGGTTTGCCGCATGGCAGGCCGCACATCCCGGCGTGGAGGTGAAATCCGCAACGATCCGCGACCCCATCCAGTTGATGCTTGTGGCGATGGCGAGCGACATAGACGACGATGGGCCGAACGCAAGTATGAGGGTTTCGGAATGAAGGAGCGAAGCGACGAAATGGAGAATACCTCTCCATGCACTTGTTCGATTTTCGAGCAGTGCATCAGGCACATTCGCGGGCTGGACAAGCGCGGATTCCGCAAACTCCGCCGAGAGTCAGTCGCCATGTTCGGCAAGGACACGCGCATTGTTCTGCCTGATGATTCCGATAAATCGAACAGTCTATTATAGATGGTATTGAAGCAATACCATCTCAATATGCATATGCCAATACAGATTCCACACCAGTAAAGAAAGAAAAATAATGGCTGTTCATTTTTAATTTATTCTTGATGATGTAGATGCTGAAAACATGATTCGGGTCTTAAGAGATTATGTAAATGATCTTAGATTTGAATCTCTCTTGTCTGAATCAAAAAGGTCAAAAAGATTAGGAATAGAGTGGAACAAAAAAGAATGGAATAAAAGACATGCTGATTATTTTGAAAAGGTAATAGAGAAAATGTTAGTTGGAAATTATCATGTAGAAAGCAAAGGAGATAAAAGTGTCAAATATTAGGCAAACTATCCTTATCAGAAAAGACTTAAATCTGCCAGTTGGACTACTTGCAGCCCAAGTAGCTCATTTGCATATGGAATCAATTAGATATAATCTAAACAAGTATTTTGAAGAAGGGGCAAAATTTGAAGATAACCATATATGTTTGGAATCTAATTATAGCGAATGGTTAAAGGCACCTTATATATTTGTTCACGGTGTTCCGAACGCTGAAACTCTAGGTTATTATTTGGAAATAGCAGATAGAAACAAGATAGAAAAAACAAATTGGAGAGATACTGTTTATTTAAATGTATCTGAAACACAAAGAATTGTTTTAAAGGATGTTCTAATTGGTGCAGTTTTAGGACCGGAAGATTCTGATAAAATAAAATTAGTTATTGGAGACTTACCATTATTGTGAAACAAAATAATAGCGATCAAATGAGTTATGTTTACGAAAATAGTAATATAGTTCGCCATATAATTAAAAGTGGCGGTAATGTATACGATTGTCTTTACTGGCTTGTTAAACATCAAGAAAAACTTGTGGATGAAATAATGGAACTTACGATGATTGCACCTAAAAAGGTTAAATTAGAAAATGGCAAATATGCAATTTGGCATTGCCCTGATGAGTTAATTCCAGAGACAGAAATAAACATGCACTGAATGGCTATTTTTCTAAATCAGATGGGATAAGTAGATTTGGATGGGAATCTTCTCCAGTAATACTTTCCTCTCCTTTTTTGTGCCATAAAAGTTCATATCCATTTGAAGTCATAACCCATTTTTCAATAATTAAATTTCCATAATGACAATTGTAGTGACAGTTAGGGCACAAATTTGAAATATTGAAGAAATCATTGGCGTTAGGTATATCTCTGCCATTAATGTGATGAGAATGTAGTATATTAGATTCTTTGCATATATCACAGGGATATTTGCCGTTTCGGTTAACTATTTTTCTAGTGGATTTCTTCACATTCTTATTATACAATAAGACTAATCTATTATAATTCCAGAAGGTGGAGGAATTTTCCAGTAAATTTTCCAAGGTGTTTCATTAGTGTATCCATGGACAAAGAATGTTTCATTAGATATATCTGAACGTATTGTGCTAATTCTATTTGTCCCATCAAAACATTGAATATAATAGTAAAAATGTCCCGGTCTACTCATTGGAACTGTTATATATTTATTGGCAGTTGAGCCATAATAATATGTCCTTCCTATACTTGTATCATTCCACTTTCCATAAATTTTATAAGATGTTGCGTCAGGAGCATTAAACCAAGATAATATGACTTGGTTTGTTTCTATTGTAAATTCACTACCATGAAAATGAGTATATGTATAAATAGGTAGAATCGGTGGAACAGAAATATTTGGATTATATGTAAGATTAGTAGTAAATAAAAATTTATCTATATGAGTGTGACTATTAGTAAGAAAAATCGAATATGTAATATATGTATTTGTGTATACTGGTATAAGCGCGATTAATCCATTAGTTTCTTTAAGTTGTTCCCATTGCCAGTTATTAGATGAATGTGTATTGACGTTCCATTCATTAGTTGTACTAATAACATTATTTGATTCTCCTCTATATATATCTGAAATACTATTAATAAAGAAGTTTCCCTGTCCATCAATCGACTTTGTTCTAAACCACAAAGCTAATTGGTTTTCGGATGGCAAAGAATTAGATGAATTAGATGAATATAGAAATGTAAAATTGGCAGAGGCGTAGTTATTTGATGGGTTATAGATATAATTAACGCCATCAACGCTTCCAGTAGTTATATATGGGTCTAGTATGGCATCTTCAGCTTCTAATATCGTATGAAAATCATTATGGTATTTTATTTCCTTTGAAAACCATCTAATTTCAGATGAGAAATCACTTTCATTAGTAAATATAGTTAAATTGTTAGATATAGTTAAATTATTAATAGATGTGGTTAAATTATAAGTTTCAAGTATATACGCTTTAACAGCAAAATATCTATCAGAAGGGGTAATATTTGCAATAGTATATCTTGTAACATTTCCAACATCTTGAATATGAGTATAATTTTTACTACTTGGTCCGTAATAGATTTTATAATTTATTTCATTTGTAAATATTCCAATTGGTTCATCCCATGCAAGTTTAACCTCATTATTTGCAAATAAAGGATATACACTGAGTAGTAGTGTAAAACATATATGTATGATTCTTTTTGTTAAAAACGTCTCCATAAATACAAATATTTTAAATTGTTTGATCTTAATAGTTGCCATTTGCTAGTAATAATTCTAAAGCCTTTTGGCGGATTTGCTAGGCTTTCTTTTAAAGAAAATGGTTTTGTCAGTATCATGTCTGATTCATTACCCATTTTATCTAAAGATGTAATTCCAACAACATATTTATTTTTTATATTAGTAATATTTATGTCATCGGGCACAACGATACTGGTTATATTTTTATTTACAAAAATAAATTCTGAGTTATAATCAGGTTGTTTTACTGACGCATTGTAATATTTGCGCCAGTAACATTTATATTGTATAATATTTCTATTAGGATTCTTAGGCTTCCCCCAAACAAAAACAATTATATTGTTTCTACTACTAGATCTGTTGGGGGATTTGGTGCCAAAAAATCTATTACGACTGGATTAGTAATAGCCATATCTGATTCATTGCCAACATCATCAATTGCTGAAATTCCAAACAAATAATTTGCTTCTGTTTCTATTGGAAAAGAAGGTGTCTCGTCTGGTAATACTAAATTAGTTTTTGGTGCGCTTACTAGTATATTCGAATCTGAATATGAAGGTTCACCTACAGCTTCCAAAGACCAATATATTTTATAACCAACAATATCTGTTGAAGTTGAAGCGGCCCATCTAATTCGTCTTTTTACTATTTTTGCCATATTTATTCTCCTTTTTTATTATACACTTTCTTACTATATTATTTCTGCAAAAATCAAAAATATCCTTCTTATTAAAAACTTTTTATATTTGAGGCGAAAACTGCTAAAAGTTTAGTGTTTTGGTAATTTAAAAATAAATGGTTCAAATCTATTCACTGAATGGGATTTTTACTGAATATTTATTAAAAAATGATTTAAAATTTTGTATAATTGTTCTATGTGGCAACAAAAACCTTACGATAAAGATAAAGAGTCTGAAAAAATAAAATCGTATAATAAAAGCAGGATTTTGCATTACATTTATATAAATAAATAATATGAAAGAAAATAAAGAATTTAACGTTTGTGTTAGAATTAATTCAGAAGAAAGTAAAATGTTGTCAATAATAAAAAATAAGCATTGTATGAATATATCTAAGCTAATAAGGAAATTTATACGAGATACTTATGAGGGATTTGAAAGGAATGAGAAGAAAATATTTCGTTAATCATGATTTTTTTAAAATATGGTCTAGTGATATGGCTTATATTCTTGGTTTCTGGTGGGCTGATGGAATGGATTTGTAATGGGGAAAATAGATTTTACATATCTCAGAATATATTAAGAAAATATATATTAGAAAAAATTCTAAGAAAAATGGACTCAAATTACCCAATATTTATTAAAAAGAATAAATGTTGTTATTTTGCAATTCAGTCAAAAAATATTGTTTCTGATATAAAGTTATTTGGAGGAACAAAAGATAAAAGTAAAAATTCTAAATTTCCTATTATTCCAAAAGAATATTTGCCAGATTTTGTTCGTGGATATTTTGATGGGGATGGTTGTATATGTAAAGTTAAAGATAAAAGAAGAACAGAAAATAGCGGAGTTCAAAAATTTAATTATGTTGTTTCTTTTACATCTGGAAGTAAATATTTTATAGAATCATTATTATATGAGCTTAGAAATAATATAAATGAATTTTGTGGATATATACAAAAAAAGAAACCCAAAAATAAAATTGCAAATGGAATAAAATGGAATCATGATGGATATGTTTATGTTTTAATTTGTGGTATAAATGATGCTAGAAGAATAAAATCATATATGTATAATGGTAGCGACTTAAGGATAGAAGATAAATACAATAATTTTGATGGGATTGGAGAGGTTTCTTCAAGATATTTAAAACAAAAATTTGTTTCTTTTAAAGAAGCAAAAGAAATATCTTTGTCTCTTAAATTAAATAAATGTAGAGAATGGAAACCATATGCCAAAACAAAAGATAATTTACCAATAAATCCGCAAAAAGTATATAAAAATAAAGGATGGAATGGATGGAATGACTTTTTAGGAAATTAAAATGTGGAAGCAAAAAGAATACAATAAAACTAAGGAGCAGCTTTTTATTAATATGGGGAAGGGGAAATTACTATCTAGACTTCTTTCTCAGAGAGATATTGTTGGTGAAAATGTTGATGAATTTTTGAAATCCGAATATAAAAATTTATCTCATCCTTATTCACTGAATGACTGCGAAAAGGCAGTAAGATTATTTTGTGAGATTGCTAAAGATAATGGTAAAGTAGCTTTAATTTCTGATTACGACGCGGACGGTATTCTTAGTTCTGTTATGATTAAAGAGTTATGTAACACTTTTGGTTTAGATTGTTCTGTTTTTCTACCATCAAGATTAGAACATGGATATGGACTTAATGATGTAACTGTAACGGATTTTTTATCTAAAGGTAATGTTGATATTAGTTTATTGTTTATTCTTGATTGTGGAACTAATAGCCATAAAGAAGTTCAACGTCTTTTGAATTGTGGTATTAAGAATATAGTTATTATTGATCACCATCTACCCACTGAATCTCTTGCACTGAATGCTCACGCAATCATATCTTGGCATTTGTCAAAGAATAAACAAGAGATGTGTGCATGCGGATTAACATTTCAATTTATAAGAGGGATTAGATGGCTTACAAAAAAAGTTAATCCGGTGGAATTTTTGGCTTATGCGGCGATAGGAACTATAGCAGATGTAAGTTCAATTATGGGTGACAATAGAATTATAGTTAAAAACGGATTGACTGAATTTGCAATAAATCATGTTACCGCTTCTGGCTTAAAAGCATTAATGAGACAATCTAAAATATATAGCGGGAATTTAACCCAACATGATATTTCATTTAAAATAGCTCCTCGTATTAATGCTATTGGTAGAATATCTAGCCCAGATATGGTTTATGGGCTAATGATAGAAAGAGACCCAGATATAGCCACTAAAACTGCTGAATATATAATGAAATATAATGAAAAGAGAAAAAATATACAAAAAGAAATTGAAAACGAAGCTATTTTAATTGCGAAGAAACAAAATAACAAAAATGGAGTTTTAGTAGTTAATGATTCTTGGCATATTGGAGTTGTTGGTATTGTTGCTTCTAAGTTAGTTGAAACTTTTAATAAACCATCTGTTGTAATTGGAAAACTTAATGATACATGGAAAGGAAGCGGAAGGTCTGTTAAAGGAGTCAATATTAAAGAAATACTTGATTTATGTCCTGAATTATTTGTAACTTATGGAGGTCATTCCGGTGCCGTTGGAGCAACGTTAAAACCAGAAATGGTAGAGAAAGCAAATGAAGTTTTTGATGATGCTTGTAAGAAATATTATTCCAAAAAAGAAATATGTAACCAATCAATAAATTACTATGATGCAATGTTGGATGTTCCATTAATAAATTCAGTTACATCTGGTTTATTAAGGAATAGTTTATATCCTTATTGTAGCAATAATAACTCTGAACCTATTTTTATGATTCCAAAAGTAACAATTATGGACGTTTCTGTAATGGAAAGAGATAATTGGAGACTTTTAACATTTTTTATTGAAAGAAATGGCAAAAGATGTTCACATCCTTTTAAATTTTTTTCCAAGAGATTTGGAACAGAGATTGAAGGAATTACGGCAGATGTTTTATTTTCTTTTCCACAACATGATAATTTTAAAGTTTCTAGATTTTCTCAATTTGAGTTATCTGTAACCGATATTATTAAAAAAGAAAAAAGTTGAATTTTTATAAAAATATCTTACAATATAGTTGACGATACAACTATATTATAGGGAGATATTTTATGGACACAGTGGTAGAAAAAGAAGTTACAGAAAGTGAAGAAGATATTAAGAATTTTATTAGTTATTTCCAATCTGTAACTACAATAGGAATTATTAATAGGGCTAAATCTGCAATAGAAGCAGAAGATAAGGCAAAACAAAAAATAAGCGAGTCAGATTTTATGTGTGGGGTCATAGGACAAACTCCATTTGAGGTATCTAATACTGATGAATGGGAACCGAATGGTTTGCATAAAGATAAAGACGAAGTTTCTTTATGTGAGCCTAGAATGAGTCCGAAAGGTAAATTGCCGAAGTTTAATTATGATAAACCAAAACAGCGTTTCTTATCTCATCCAAAAGTTACAGAAGGGGAAATTATAATTAATTTAGACGATAATACTAAACGATGTATAGCAGATAAATTTTGTAAGGATTTTGAATCGTTACAAAATTCTGATTATTCCTCATTGATTAGTACTATGATTGAGGATGGATTGGAGTAATATGACATAGGATCGGTCAGCCAATACGCAAATTCTGAGTGCATGTGACGTGGCCAAAAATAATTCTTGACATTATCTTGAAATGTGCTATTCTTCTCTTTAAAGGAAATATATGATTGATTATTCAAAACAAACAAAAATAGATAAAACGCAATCTATTGACGAAAGAGTTCAATATCTTAAATATTGTGCTAAACGATATGAGTTGTTTGGCGATTCTCCTATTAAAGATAGAGACTATGATGTAGAATTTGCAGAACTAAGTATTTTGTCATCAGATAGTTTCTTTGATTCTGTTGGCGGAGAATTAGACTCGGCAGTGCATGGAGATAGAATCAAACATGAGGTAGTTATGGGGAGCCTTAGTAAATCCCTGTCCATCGAAGAATTTATTGAATGGTTCAAATCAGCCTATTCAAAACAAGACCTAAGCAAATTATCTTTTATTTTGGAAGAGAAGTTGGATGGATTGGCTATTTCATTACTGTATAAGAATGGGAAACTAGTTCAAGCTTTGACGAGAGGTGACGGAGAAACTGGTGTTTCTTGTTTAGAGTCTGTAAAACAGGTTAAAGGGGTTAAGTTAACTATTCCATGTCTTGATGAAGTAGAAATAAGATCTGAAATAATTAAAGATAGATTTGATTTTGAAAAAGAATGGAAATCAAAAGGATACGCTAATAGTAGAAACTTTGCAGCAGGTAGCCTTAATAATATTGATCCTTCTATTGTGGCAGAAAGAGGACTAGAAATGATTGCTTATGAAGTTGTGAGAAAATCTTTCGCAACCGAATCTGATAAATTAAAATTTTTGGAGGAACAGGGCTTTCCAACACTTAAATCTAATAGTAAAATTACAAAGATTGGATTGTCAATAGATGATGTTATTAGGGCTACAAAAGCTTATATGGATATCATGAATAAAAACAGATCTGGTCTTAGATATTTAATAGACGGAATTGTTTTTAAGTGCAATAAAACTCATGTGAAAGAAAGTATGGGCTTGTTATCCGGTAAGAAGCCAAAAGCGAGCCGAGCTATAAAATTTGTGCCTGAATCTGCTATTACATCAATTATAGGAATAGAATATAGTGTCGGGAAAAATGGAACGATTTGTCCTATTGCCCAGCTACAACCAATTTCTCTTCTAGATACAACAGTCTCAAAATGCACTTTATACAATTGCGGATATATTAGAGACTATAAACAATTGAAGCTTAATTGCAAAATAGAAATTGTAAAGTCCGGAGATATTATACCAAAGCTTGTTAAAGTTGTTTCCGATGGCAACAAAGATATTCAATTGCCAACAGAATGTCCCTCTTGCAATACTAAACTAAATTGGGTTGGACCCAATTTAGTTTGTAATAATGATAATTGTGTTGCTCAATTAGGAGCACGGATTGATCATTTTATAAAAGAACTTGATTTTAAGGGAATTGGTATGGGAATAATTAATCGTCTAACAGATATAAATGAGCTTGTGTGGGAAGGTAAGCCGATTATATCTTCAATTAGCGAATTATTCCATATGCTTGATAATGATCGTTTCAGTGAACATCCTTTTAGAAAATATGCATATCTTAAAGAACAATTTGGAGAGAAGACTTATACTAAAATTGTAGGAGTTATGAAATCTGTTACAGAAACTTCTCTTCCTAAGTTAATATCTGCTATGTCAATTGGTAAACTAGGATCAATGGCGGTTGATCTTTGTGCAGTATACCCAACACTTGATGACTTAGACAAGGCAACAGTTGATGATATTTCTAAAATTCAAGGATTTGGTGCTATTAAGGCAACAGGATTTGTAAAGGATTGGAAAGAATATCGTTCTGAAATTGAGACAATACTCAAATATATTGCTATTAAGAAAGTTGTTCAGAATAGTGATAAACTGAAAGATAAAAAATTCTGTTTTACTGGATCTTTTGAAAAGACAAGAGAAGAATATCAAAAGATGGTAACAGATAATGGTGGTAAAAATTCTAGTTCTGTAGGTAAAGATGTAATTCTTGTATGGGATAGCGAAATACAAGGCGGCAAATACGAAAAGGCATTAAAAGGCGGGAATGAAATTATTTCTGAAAAAGAATTTTTAAAGATGATTGAATAGGAGACATTAAAAAATGCCATCAATATATGCAGTATTAGAAGTAATAGAAGAAGTAGGTTAAATTATGGAGGGTTAAATTATGGATAAGAAAATAGAAGAATTAACGGAAGTAGAAATAAAAGCATTAATATACGACCAAATTCTTATACTGGAAAGAACAAAGAATAATATAAATGTTTTACAAAACGAATTAAATAAAAGAACAGGGGAAGAACAACCAAAATAAATGATCGAATTAGTGAATCTATTCGCAAGAAGATGGGATTTAATAAAGAAGATTATTATGGATCTATTGGCGATGGTTGTCTTGTACAAAATAGTTTCTTGACGGGTCTTTGGATTGGGACTTTGCCACAAAATCAAGCTGTTCTAAAAATGTTTGAATAGTAATTAAAATGTTTGTTTAAAAGGAAATAAGGGAAATAAAAAATGGATAATTCAGAACTATTAAAAAATATACAAGAAAAAGAAAAAAAACTAAAAGAAGTTGCAACTAATTTAAAGCTGCACTTCGTTGGATTAGATTCTATAATTGATAAAGTTATAGAAAATATAAAAACTTGGTATTGTATGCCACAGCTTATGACACGTCCAGCAATTATTTGCTTGTTTGGACCAACAGGTACAGGGAAAACCGATTTAGTTAGAAGATTAGTTAAACAACTTGATTTTTCGGATAGATATTGTGAAGTTGAATTGGCTACTAAAGGTGCATCTTGGCGTCGTAGTGTAGCAGGTATCTTTAGAGAAAGTAATAGAATAGAATCATCTAAACCATCTATTGTTTTGTTAGATGAAATTCAGAATTTTAGGACACTTGATGAAGATGGTAGTGAAATATCAGATTATGAACTTAAAGATGTTTGGAATCTTTTAAGTGACGGTAAGCTACCTTATAAAATAGAAATAGAATCTTTGCTTAGTATGTTGTGGGACTATAACAAAAAAGAAGTAATGGGAAGAAGTATTAAACCATCGTTAAAAACTTCCGGACACAGACTCTCAAAAAATGTTAGAAAGATTCCCCAAGAAGTAACAGCCGATCCTATGTCTGAAGATCAAGAAGAAGGTTTAAGTTATTATCAACTAAATTATTTTAAATCTGTATTGCGATTAGACGATCCAATAGAAGATATTGCCCTTTGGACAGATAATAAGAAAAAGTCTATGATTATTCAAAGGTTAAATGATAAAAGTATCTTTGAAGAAGAAGATTATACCAAATGTCTTATTTTTATTTCTGGAAATTTAGATGAAGCCTATGGGTTTACAAAAAATACTAATGAGGTAGATATTGATGCAGATATTCTCTATGAGAAATCTAAGAAAATTTCTATTTTAGATATAAAAGAAGCTCTTGGAAAACGATTTCGACCAGAACAAATTTCAAGAATGGGGAATATACATATAATATATCCTTCTCTTGGTAAAAATTCATTTAACGAAATTATTAAAAGAAAAATAGACGAAATTATTAAAAACGTAAAAACTCAATCTGGAATTGATTTAACTGTTGCCCCAAGTATTAATAAATTAATATATGATAATGGCGTTTATCCCACCCAAGGGACTAGACCTGTTTTTTCTACCATCTCAGAAGTGTTGGAAGCCTTTTTACCGGATTTTTTAATGTCAGCAATGATACAAAATGTAAATTCCTTAACAATATCCTATGAGAATAATTTTATTGTTGGTAAGGTTAATGGAGAGATTCTTAGAAAATCTTTTACTGGTAATCTTGATATATTAAGAGATAAAAAACAAAAAAACAAGAACAGAAAAACCCTTGCGGCAGTTCATGAAGCCGCACATGCTGTTTCACATGCACTTCTATTTAAAGTGTCTCCTAACCAGATTGTTTCTAGTCCAGTTTCTGAAGACATGGAAGGTTTTGTATATTCTCAAGATATTTGTTATTCTAAAGATATGGTTAGAAACAGAGTTTGTGTTCTTTTAGCTGGTCAAGAAGCTGAAAAAATTGTATTTGGCGAATCTAATTATACTTCTGGAGCATACGACGATCTTAGGAAGGCAACTGGTTTTGTGGCTTCTATGGTTAGAAGATGGGGAATGGAAAATTGGGGAAGTCAAATATATATGGCTGAAAAAAATGATTTGGCTTACAATGGGCTTAGTGATTCCGATATGGTTATAGAGAATATTATCAAAGAGCTTAGAGTTAGGGTTAAAGAACTTCTTTTGAATAACAAGCCATTGCTAATAGATGTTGTTAATAAGCTTATGCTTTTTGATAAAATAACTCCAGAAGAATTTAAAGAACTTTGCGCTTGTCATAATTTGATAATTAGCGTAAGTTCTCTTTCAGAAGATGTAGTATATTGGGATTATTTTAATAAGTTTGAAGAATTTAAAAAATAAGAAAAATAGTTCTTGATGGAAGGATAAAATGATTGAAATAGTAAAAATAGTAAATATTAAATGTGATAATTGTAAAGCTATTCAAACCAGAGAATCATTAGATGACTTTTGGAAAGAAGGATGGATTCAAGTTGCTGGATCAGAGCAGCCAGATACATTGGAATTTTGCTCACTTGAATGTAAGGTTATCCAATTGGGGGATAATGGATTCGTTATTAATCTGTTCAAGAACTAGAAAGGTGTGAAAAAAAACACTAAAAAATTTCTGTTGACTTGTCATGGTTGGCGTAATATACTGCATCTTGACGGTAGAACAGGTATTTAACGAAAGGAAAGATGATGAACTACGGAAGTAAAAATATTGATTTTATAGGTAACTCTATTCTTGATACAGATACCTATACTTTTTCAGTACAAAATGCAATCCTTGATAATTTTCCTAATGCGATTGCAGAATATCGTTATGTAAATAGAGGAACTCATAAGGTTAGTAGAAAGGTATATGAAGAGTTGAAATGGTATATTGAAGAAAGATTTAGATCGTTGACCATGACTAATAAAGAATATCAGTTTCTTAAAGCAAAATGCCCATATTTTAAGAATTGGTATCTTGATTATCTAAAGAATTATAAATTTAATCCAAAAGAGGTTAAATTGTCTTTTGATGATGAAAATGGGCTTGATATTAAGATTGTTGGACCTTGGCATAGTACAGTAATGTGGGAAGTTCCAATTCTTTCTACTATTTCAGAGCTTTATTTTAGACATGTTGATATATCTTGGAATTACACGGGACAAGAGGAATTAATTAATCAAAAAGGCAAAATCCTTTCCGAAAATGATTGTAAAACTGTTGATATGTCTACAAGAAGGCGTAGAGATTATAGTGTCCAAGAGATGGTAGTAGCAGAGTTAAAGAAGCATCCTTGTTTTATTGGTACTTCTAATCCTTTGTTTGCTATGCAATATGATGTTAAGCCAATAGGAACGATTTCACATCAATTCCCGATGGCAATGCAGGTTCTTGGTGGTATTAAGCATTGTAATAAATATGCAATGGAATATTGGAATAAAACTTTCGGTACTAATCTTGGGACAATGTTATCCGACACTGTTACGCTGAATGTTTTCCTTGATGATTTTGATCAAATTAAAGCTCATCTTTACAGTTCGACAAGATGTGATAGCGGAAATGATCTTGTTTACGTTGATAAGATGGTTTTTCATTATAATAAGCTTGGTATTGATCCGATGTCAAAAACGATTATTTTTAGTAATTCTCTTAACATTAAAAAAGCAATTCATATCAGAAAATACTGTGAAGGAAAAATTAAATGCTCTTTTGGGATCGGTAATCACTTGGCAAATGATTTTGTTAATAGTCCTGCTCCTAATATGGTAATTAAATTATGGTCGATGAATGGTATTCCAGTGGTTAAGCTTTCTGATGACATAGGTAAAGTTACGGGAGATTTAGATGCAGTTCGTGTAACTAAATGGTGTTGCTTAGGGACTCCTCTTGATCAATAATTTCTTGACATATCCATAGTTTATTCAAGAAGCGTAAAACCCCGACAAAACCAGCGAAGCTGTGTTTTGCTTGACCTTTAGGTTCGGGGATGTAAGTGAACTACTTGAAAAATTTTGAAGAATTTTGAAGAATTTTGTATAATATTCCCATTAATTTTTGTATAATGTTTTTAGACATTAGGAAGTTAATGTTTTAGGTTAATCCTATAGAAGCCCCTAACCTTTAGGTTAGCGGGAGACTTCACAAGAAACACATATATTGCTCAGGATTCTGATGTTATTATAGCATTATTGCCTAATGATGGTTCTCATAGTAATGGTACGGAAGATACTATTAGAAAAGCTGTTGAAAAGAATACAAAAATTATTTTAGTGGATAAAATTGAAACAATTGGAACAATTGGAACAATTGGAACCGATGATCAAAAAAGTAATTTTGATCCGTTCAATATAGGATGAATACATATTATATATTTGATCGTAATCATAGAAAACTTGCTTATATAGATAAAATAAATACATGTGACGTAGCTGCAAAATTAAGATTATTCCATGGACCTATTTTTACCGAAGA
>Ga0307378_10003279_pt1 | contig 23846 bp, 34 predicted proteins | sample UN1MG_FD_202238 | JGI IMG/M metagenome (GOLD analysis project Ga0307378, IMG submission 202238) | Soil microbial communities from Risofladan, Vaasa, Finland - UN-1 | ecosystem: Environmental > Terrestrial > Soil > Coastal area > Acid sulfate soil | place: Finland: Risofladan, Vaasa | collected...
AGAGCAGGAGCGTATTAACATTGCTCGGTCTGTTGATGGCAACATTGAGAAAGAGATTGAGAGCATTCTCGGTATGGCTTCTCGTGTTGAGAAACGTGCTTCTTCCGTTAAGAGCCATCAGGCAAAGATGAGTGAGCTTGAAGAGCTTATCGGTCTTTACAGTGAGGTTCTTGGTAAGGAAGCTAAGTTTGAATCTTTGATGGAGAAGATTCAGGAAGCAGGTCAAATTCTGAGCGACAAAGTTGTTGCTCTTCAGAAACAGGCTGGGGGTTCTTCAACAAGTGGTCGAGGCAATAGTGAGAAAATGCTTAAGGCTGCTAAGAAAATTCTTGAAGATGAGGGTTTTCCGATGCACTATGCCGAGATTACCAAACGGGCTCTTTCTCAAGGGTTGATAAAGTCCAAGGGTGCGACTCCTGAGCGTACAATGTGTGGCTGTCTTTCCACTGCCTTGAAAGATGGCGATGCTCGATTCAAACGTGTTAAGAAGGGCACTTATGGTCTTACGAGCATACCACAAAATAGCTAGTAGAAATACTGGCTAACTCCTGAGGGAGTCTCGACCACCTCTCCGAGGCTCCCTCTTTTTTTGTACATAGGTAATAAAAGAAAGGATATCAAAGATGAGTAAGATAATGAAAGTGGCGATTCCTCCAGATGGAAATGAGATTGCTCGTGAATGGATTTGGTGTGAGTTCCTAGATTATAAGGTATATAATCCGAAGGAGATAGTGGGAATATTTCGTGCAGAGAATTCTCCCTTTTTCATATCAGGGTTATGTGTGGATGATATAATTGAAGCAAGAGAAGTTTCCGATGGTGGTTATTCTTATTATGAGTTCGTAGAAGTATCGGAACATGTAAGAGAGCCTCTTTATATGATATATGAAGTTCCAGAAGACCATAAAAAAGAGGCGTTGAGACAAAAGTTCAGAGTATTTTGCCAAGCGTGTAAAGAGCATGATTTGAAACCTGAGGGTGCTGTTGCAGGTTATGTAGTTGTTGCAGTTCCCAAGGGGACTTATGAGAGGTCTCTCAAGGTTATACTGGAGAATGCAGAGACCGCAGGTTTGAAAATGCACGAGTGCTTGGAAGAGGAAGATGATAGCTAAAAACGGTTTTACAAAAGATTGTCCAGTGCATGGAGTGACTCAGGTTTTTTATGGAGAAGTTGAGTCTTCTGGTAGTTTTAGTAGTTCGGATGAGTGTACTTGTGGTTATAGGGTTGAGTCTTCTGGTCTTAGTGGTTCAGATAGGCATCTAGAAGAGTCAAAAGATGACGAAGTTTGGGCTCCTTTGAATCGCAAAGATAGGCGTAGTAAAAGGGGAAAAGAATATCTAAAAAATAAAGGATTGTTTGGATTATGAATGAGGTGATAGTATGGCTGATGAAAACTCTGGAGAGTAATCAAATAGCCTCTGGTGGTATTGTTGTTGTGGTGGCAAGTAGCTTAATGTATTTGCTGAGGTATATCCCTTCTCTTATTTGGAAAGTGGTGAAGAGAAGATTTGTATTTTTAGTTGACTTGACGAATAATGATTCACTTTATAATTATGTAAGTATTCGCTTGGAGGAGTACGTGAGTAAGACCAATCTAACTTCTGCGATTACTACTTATAATCGTAAAGATGAGAGGCATCGTGTGCATTTATCTGTTGGACCTGGTACCCATGTCTTTCGCATTGATGGATTTTGGGTTATGGTTATAAAGCATCGTGATGAAGATGCCTCAATGTTTGGAGCGGAGAGGAGGGAGACTTATTTTATAAGTACGATGATTTGGAACAGGTCTAGGGTTGAGAAGTTTTTACGAACTGCGGATGAGATGTGGCAGAGCGATGATTCATTCCTCTATTTGAATTACAATGGTGAATGGCGTGAGATGAAGAAAATCAAAAATCGTGAACTTAATACTGTCATTTTACAGGATGGTCTGGGGACTAAGATAGTTGAGGTTATAAAGAGTTTTCAAGATTCTGAGGATTGGTACAAACATCGCTCGGTGCCTTATCGTTTAGGTATGCTTTTGTATGGACCTCCGGGAAATGGTAAGAGCAGTTTGATTCAAGCAACGGCTGCCTATTTTAGTTTAAATGTGTATATTCTGAATGTTTCTGACCCAAGTCTGGATGATGGGATATTGGCTCATCTGGTTAATCAGTTGCCTGAGAGAAGTCTTTTGGTTTTAGAGGATGTTGATAGTGTCTTTGCGGAGCGTAAGGCTAAAAGTAGGTCTGTTAAGCCACCTCCTCCTGGTGATTCTTCTAAAAAGTCCATAAGTTTGAGTGGGTTGTTGAATGCTTTATGTGGACTGACGGCATCTGAGGGGCGCATTGTATTTATGACTACAAATCATCGTGACATGTTAGAGCCTGCCCTGATACGTCCAGGGCGTGTAGACCATCAATTCTATATTGGCAATGCTGATTTCGAGCAGTTGAGGAATTTGTATGCTAAGTTTTTCTCCAATGATTCAGAACTGGCTGTGGAATTCGCTAAGAGGGTTACGGCGATTGGTGGGGAGTTCTCTATGGCAATGGTTCAGGCATATCTTATTTGTTATAAGAATAGCCCACAGGGGGCTCTCGATAATATCAATGATAGTTCATTTAAAGAGGAATATGCTTTCAAGGCGACAACTATTATTTCAAATGATAATGATAAGAATAGGGCACCCGAAACGAAGCCGGGGATTTAGTATGTGGGATTGCAGTGATATAAAAGAAGGATATTTGACCGGAAACTTTAAGGAGCTTTTTATAAAGCTTTCGAGAAGGCTATTTGGTAAGATTGCTGAATTTGATGATTACTCTACAAGTAATCCCTATTTTGATTCGATGGAGAAGCGAGAAAAGCTTTTTGCGATTCAGTATGTGGCTTCTAGATTGGTTTCTCCTGACGTGGAGGCTCCTGATAATCGTGCATGGAGTGATGCTACTATTTTTTCTATTTTAGCAGATGGGAGAGAAGAGGAACTAGAATTGATAATGAAGTCTTGCCATGATTTTGATTTAGAGGTTGAGATGGGTGACAATGATTGCTTCAATTTGGCTTTTTTGATTCTGTGGGATTCTGATTGGGACTTTTCCTCGATGGTCATGGATTTGCATCCAGTGGGGTATGATATTTTTACATCTATTATGGGAATAGAGAAGGATTATTATATTGATTCTCATCCAGATGTGGTTGGAAGCGCTGAGGAGTGGGAGTCTATAGTGGAGGGGCTTAAGTGAGGACATTTGAGGTGGTTTGTATTGAGAATATTGGCATGGAGGATAGTTTTCTGGTTGGGGTTTCCTATCTGGGGGAATGGGGTTCTGATGGAATGCTGAATGTGATTGATAGGGGTGGCGTAAAGAGGGAGTGTTATGCGGATAGATTTGAGTTACTGGAGCCTGAGGATATGGTAATAGGGGTTGATTTCTCCTCAGGCTCAGACAAGACTGCGTTCGCAATGCATAGAATTGAGCGAGATATTATGAAAAGTCTTGCAAGAATAGAACTGATGATGAAGTAATGATGGTGGTATTCCCAGGGAAATTCTAGAAGGATAGTCTCATAATTGCTTTATATCTGGTGTATAATTAAGTACTTAATAAGGTATAATTTTAATGGATGATATTGTAAGAATACCAGTTATAAAGCTTTCCCATCATTATTACTCTAAAAGGCGTCGAGAGAAGATGAAAAGGGTTGTGGTCTGGTTTAGTGCAGGAGCTGCAAGTGCAGTCGCTGCTAAATTGACGATTGACGATTGTTAGATATAAGGATATTTTACCAGTTCATATTGCTTATTGCGATACTGGCTCGGAGCATCCTGATAATAAGCGTTTTCTCAAAGAGTGTGAAGAATGGTTTGGACATCCAATAGAGTATTTAAAAAGTGAAAAATATGATGATATTTGGGATGTTTTTGATAAGACAAATTATTTAGCTGGTATACATGGGGCTCGTTGTACTACAGAGTTAAAGAAGGTCTTGAGGCAAAATTTTGAGAACTTGGATTCCGACATTCAGGTATTTGGTTATGATTTTACTGAGATTGCTAGGGCAAACAGGTTTAGGGAAAGTAATATGGAGGTTTACCTGGAGGCTCCCTTGATTGACCGACATATTTCCAAGAATGAATGTTTGGCCATATTGGAGAAGGCGAATATTGAATTGCCGATGATGTACAAGTTGGGGTATAAGAACAATAATTGCATTGGCTGTGTTAAGGGTGGGGCTGGATATTGGAATAAGATAAGGAAAGACTTTCCTGAGGTTTTTGAGCGCATGAGCCAACAGGAACAACGGCTTGATGTAGCTTTAAATAAAAAAATGGTAAAGGTTCCGGGGGAAAAGAAGCGGAAGAGGCAGAAAGTATTTCTTAAAGATTTACCAGAAGGAATGGGGAGATATGAAACAGAGCCAGATATAAGCTGTGGGTTAAGCTGTGCGGCGGCTTGGGTAGATATGAATGAGGGGGATGATATGGATGATTGCGAAACTTAAGAGCGTCTGCTTTTGAGGTCTCTGTAATTGATAACTTTTACAGAGGCTTCTTTTAGATTGATAATTTTACCTTTCTTGATGTATTCTGTTTCAATCTTGGGAAGCAGGTAATGAGTTTTAAGGGTGGCCTTCTGATGTCCGACCCTTTCAGCTACTGATTTGAGAACTTCACTAAACTTCTTTTTCCGTTCTTCCTCGTCTTTTGAGATATTGCCACTAGAGAGGCTTGTGGTGACAAGCTTATTGGCAGAGTACCCACGAAGGTCTTTGGCAGTAATATCGAAATCCTTGAGATAGCGGTTTACTTTATCAGATTTGATTTTGAATCCTTCAGAGGTGGTAAGAAGGGCAGAGTCTTTAGAATCGCATCTTCCCTTACACTCTTTGAGCAACTTAGCCATGAGCTTGTCTGTGAATTGTTTCTCATGGTCTACTCCAGACTTCCCCGTGTAGGTAAGCTTGACAGTGTCCCCTTCAACTTCAATATGTTTATTTTGGAACCCGGTGACGCCGACATGGCCATCTTTAGCCGAGGCTTCATTGCCAACTCGTTCCGATGTTTTGTCGATAATGGCAATAGCTAGGGCAGTTAGGCGAACTTTTTCTTTATCGCTCTTCAAGTCTTTGGTGACTTGGTTTCTGAGTTTATGAATATTGGATGCGAGAGAACGGACAGATTTAATCTTTTTCTGTCTACGTTGCTTTTCTTCATCTGTCATTGCCTCGGCTGTGATGAGGCTTCCTCTTCGCATCGTGAGTTTCATAAGTTTCCTTATTTAGGGATATCTTCAGGGTTCTTGTCGGCTCTTTCGGAAGCATCTCCAAGTTGGTCATCGGTAAATAGAAGAGGTGTATCTTTATTCTCATGGGCAAGCCTTACAAACCAGTAGTGGTCATTTGCTCCAAATTTTTGGTCTTTATTTTCAACTTTGACAATAGTGTTTTGTTTTTTTGCTTCAGCTTTATCTGCTTTAGCTTTTTTTGATTTCTTACAAATTATGAAAGCTTCCACCAGGGCGATTACCGCAAGTGTGATAATTCCAATAAGTTTTGGGTCAATATTTTCCATGCTGTTACTCCGTTTGGGTTTATATTTTATAGTATTATTAATTTTTTATGATACTTAAATAGAATATACAACGCAATAAAATAGAATATGCAAAGTAGTTAATACGTGTAAGTATTTGTTGGTGTATGATTTGTTTGTTTTATTTATACAAATAAAGTAATTTGGGATAATTTTTATATATTGGGTCTATGGGTATGGAAGTATATGTACCAGATAGGAATTTAGGAATATCCCGGTCGGATATGCCACAAATAAGCTCCAAGGATGTGCCTGAGTTTATTAAGTGGTTGGCGTCTAATGGTGTAAAGGTATCTCGCAGGAAGGCACATGCTGATTCATTGAGTGCGACCCAGAAGGAGATAAATCAATCGAAGGTTGAGGCATTGGCTTCGAAGCCATCTAATAGGGGGCATTTGGAGAAACCTGTGATTATTTCTCGTGACAATTATTTAATGGATGGCCATCATCGTTGGATGGCATTGTTGACAATGGATAAGGATGCGGTTATTCCTGTGGTGCAGGTGAATCTAAAGATACGAGACTTGTTGACCATGGCTAATAATTTTGGTGGGGTTCAGCGTAAGGATTTGGTAGCATCAATATTGAAGATAGCTCATGATATTTTAGATTGATATGGATGTATAATTGTTTATTGGGGGTTTAATTGTTAAAGAGATTGTTTGATGCCATTATTTAGAAAGACTTCAAATGGAAAGATGTTAAAGACATCCACTGGTGCAATGGCGCATGAGTGTTGTTGTGCATCTCCTTCTCCGTCTCCATCTCCTTCGCCTTCTCCATCCCCCTCTCCTAGTCCAGTTCCCTGCGGGGACTGCGACGGATGCGCAGAGTCATACATGGTGACACTTCCGGCCGACGATCTTTGCTGTGTGTACAACGGCTCGGTTGTCTCCTCCACTTGGCCAGCGACAGTTGTAGAGGTCTTCCCTTTCGCTTTCTCCCCCGACCCATGCGACTGGGAATCTGCCCCCGGTACAATTATTCCGGTCGTCCATCGCGACATATACTTCGGTGGTGGCACTTGTGAGGCACCGATTGGCGCGCCTACCTCTGGAACCACGGGATTCGGTGGGGCGGTGAGGGTGTACTGTGCAGGTGACACGTGGACGGTATTAATCGAGTTTTCATTCAACCCTTGCTGGCAGGGTGTTTTCAGTTATGGCACCAAGCCCAATACCGACGGATGTCCTACAGGGGCATACACGAACGGGTTTAGCGTCCAGTGACGATTTTTGGGAGCTATATTGTTGGTTTTGGGACTGGGGCAAGCTTCCCATGGCCAAGCCCAAGCTCGGTTAAGTTTGTATTGGCGATTATTGGAACTTTGACATATAAGATTGGTAAGAAATTAAAGAAAACACGAGAAAATCCAGAGGAGGAAGCCGATAGGCTTGGTTTAATATGAGAGAGATAGCACAAGTTATTATGAGGATTGCCCGTGATGTGGTGGCGATTGACAGAGTTAATGATATTTGTAGATTGTTGTTTGAATCAAGGGATGCCGCTCATCTGTGGCATTTGCAGACTGACAGTTATGCAATGCATAAAGCGTTGAATGTTTATTATGATGGTATTTTGACATTGGCTGATACTTTTTTAGAATCAGCCCAGGGGCTGTTTGGAAATATGAAAGGTGGCTATGGTGTAGAGATAGCGGATTATAAAGATGTCGAGCAAATAAGAGACCATTTGAATGAACTGCGTGAAATGTTAGGTCAGCATCGTACTTCTTTCCCTAATGAGTTGCAGAATGTTATTGATGAGATGATGGCACTCATTGACCAAACTTTATACTTATTAACTTTAGAGTAATTTAGTAATGAAGTTAAGTCAGCCAAATATTACTCCTATCAGTGATGATATGTATCGTCTTGAAGAGGATTATGTTTATAGTTGGGAGGATGATGGTATTTCTCATCGTATCACTATAAAGAAAGGTTTTGAATATGATGGTGCTAGCGTTCCTCGATTTGCATGGAGTCTTTTTGGTGTGCGTCCAGATGGTTTAATTAGGGCGGCTGCGTTGGTTCATGATTTTATTTATCGCCATGTTGGAGAGATGCCTCCAAAGACCTGTGAGCGTCTTGACCAGGAAGGTGAGGAATGGGAAGATGATGATTGTGTCTGGAGTAGGAGAAGAGCAGACCAGTTATTCGAGTTAATGATGAAGCAAGCATCTTCAAGTAAGATTAAGAGATGGTTGGCATATAAGTTTGTGAGGCGTTTCGGGTGGATTGCTTGGAATGGCCATAAGAAAAATAAGAAGTAGTTTGCTGAGAAATCTGTGATAGTTCTTCTGTGGGAATATTTATTTTAAAATTTAAAAAAGAATAATCGGGGTCCCCAATATTCGTATACAATATCCTTGTAAAGCAAAATTTGTTCAAAGGTAATGTATATGGCAAATGAAAATGGCAACCGTGGAAGAGGCAGACCAAAGAAGGCTGATGAGGACAGGGTGGTAAAGAGGAAGATAGGAATGCGACCTAATGATTGGCGTTTGGTGGAAGAGGCATCCGAGATAAGGGGAGTAAGTATGACAGAATATGTTAGAGACATTTCAGTTCGGTATGCGCAGAAATTAATTAGTAAAAGAGATGAGGAAGATGGAATCTAATAGTTATTCTTTATTTTTGATTGAAGAGGACGGGAAGGTGGGGGCGCAGGTGCATGGAGATAGAGAGAAGCTGAAGTCTTCATATGATAATTTGAAAAGGAGCCCCTCCAGGCGAGTCGAGGCGAGGGTCTCCCTTGTTAATTTGAGTTGGGATGAGGATAATAATTTAAGTGTTACGGCTGAAAGTAAAGTGGTTCCCCCTGCTGAGCCCATTGATGAAAATGGACCAGATGGAATGATTTTGGGTAAGGGTCCATATTATTTACCGAAGGAAGAAGAAGATTCCCCTGAGAGTATATAATAGCCTATGCTTCATGGCAGGATTCGAGGTATGACTGCAACATCTGCTTTGTTGTTCCTGCCTGAAAATTGAGCCAGTCCACTCCAGAGAGGTGAGGGCTGGCTTTTTTATTTTCAAAATTTTCGTAATTTATATCATTTTTTGCTATATGTTGTAAAAGGAAAGCATAATGGTTTTAGTTATTAAGAAGGACGGTTCTTGCATTACCTTCAATATGGCCAATAAGATTGATGAGAAAAACTATATAAAGAGGTTTAGTGAGATTCCCGAAACTGCGAGTATTGACCTCAAGCAGAAGGGTAAGTATCCGAAGAAGGATATTTTATTTATTTTTTGGGTGAAGGATAAAGATGATGCAAAAGAGAAGACTAAAGAATTTTTCTCATTTATAAAGAGGGTGTTTTCCTCATGAGTGTAGTTGTATGTTTTTCAACGATACCAAGCAGGATTGATAGATGCCTTCCTATGGTTCAGAGTCTTTTAAGGCAGACTTATAGTCCCCAGGGAATATTTTTATTCTTGCCTGAGGAGTATGCAAGGGAAAATCAATCTTACAGTATTCCATCTTGGATTGAAGATAATGGGATTAAGGTGAGGCATGTGGAGAAGGATTATGGACCTGCTACCAAGTTGATTCCAGCCCTTGAGATGGATTTAGACCCTGATACGATGATAATAACGGTGGATGATGATATTATTTATGAGGCCCATTTAATTGAGGAACTGGTCAAGGTCGCTGAGGCAGTCCCAGATTCGGCTGTAGGGTTCTTAGGTATAGGAAGTGGTTATGTTCACGGGGAGTATATTCCTGAGTCTCATATTCCTGTTCCTTTTTGTTTAGGGGGCTACCGTGGTATTTGCTACCGTCGTAAGTTTTTTGATTATGATTTACTGATGAGCCAGTATGAGAGGTTTTGTGGAGATGGGATTTGCGTAGTGGATGACCAGTTATTTTGTGCTCATGTAAAGAAGCGAGGATATGGGCTTGCTGTGGCTAAAACAAATCATCCTAGACGATATAATAGGGATGAGCATACTATGCAGGGTTTCCCCTATGATTTGGATATAAATGGTGAGATTCTAGGGTTGAATTTTGTTTCCCTTAATTTGGGAAATGGTGTTAATGAGCCAGAGAATGTGGCTTCAAGTATGAAAGAATTAAAGCGTTTCGATGACCTATTGGCATCGGGGGCATTAGATTAAATGAAAAGGAAGGCATTATGTCCGCAGAAAGAATAAAAGAATTGGAAGAATTGGTTCAGTATCATTCAGAGCTTTATTATAGTCGGAGTGCTCCAGAGATTAGCGATTCCGAGTTTGATGCGTTGTTTGATGAATTAAAGTTGCTTGCTCCTGGGAGTCCTGTTTTGGTTGAGGTTGGGCATGTCCCAAGTTATGGGAAGAAGGTTTCTCACTCTCAATTGATGGGAAGTTTGGAGAAGGTTAATAGTGTTGATGACTTAATGGCATGGATGAATGATGCAGGAAAGAAAGTGATTCTGACTCCAAAGATTGATGGTTTAGCTATTCGATTGAATTATGAGAACGGAATATTGGTTGAGGCGGCTACTCGTGGGAATGGAGAAGTGGGGCAGGATGTGATAGACAACGTGAGGGAGATTAATGATATCCCCAAGAAGTTGGATTATTCATTGACTGGCGAAGTCCGTGGTGAGGTATATATGAAGAAGAGTGTTTGGAAGAGTAGTGGTGGGGAGTTTGCGAATCCTCGAAATGCTGCTTCTGGAAGTCTTTGCACCAAAGACCCAAAGGTTACGGGAAAGCGGAATCTATCTTTTTATGCTTATGACATTATTTGCGATGAGGATGAAATCTTAAAGGGAGCATTGCCGACTCCCAACTATGAAAGACAAGATAATATTTTGTCAGATTATCACAAGTGGGTGTTTTTTGGGAAAAAGCTGCCAGAATTTTCTATTGTTGATACAACGGCTTATACTTTGGATGCTGATTTCAAGGCGATAATTTATGATTGGGAGTATAATCAGCGTCATAAGATTGATTATGAGATTGATGGATTAGTATTTTCTTTTAATGAGAGTGAGCTTCAGGAAGAGCTTGGATGGAATGGCAAGCGTCCCCGTTATCGTATGGCCTTCAAGTTTAAGCCAGAGCAGAAAGAGTCGAAGGTATTGGCAATTGATTGGCAGGTTGGTCGTACTGGTCGCTTGACTCCTGTTGCTCGAATTGAGCCTACTCAAATATCAGGAAGTGTTGTAAGTAATATTACGCTTCACAATTATGCAAATGTGTGCGCCCTGGATGTGAGCATTGGTGATACCGTTCTTTTCGAGAAGGCGGGAGAGATTATCCCTCAGGTGGTTCGAGTCATCGAGAAGGGTGATAGGGTTGCAGATTGGATTCCTACTAATTGTCCTTCTTGTAGCGAGGCGGTTTCTCTTGATGAGAGGGGAGTCAGCTATTGGTGTGAGAATGCTTATTGCTCTGCTAGATTAGAAGAGCGTATAGTTTATTATCTCAAGACTTTGGAAGTCCTTGGAGTGGGTTCTGGATTGATTAAGGCTTTTTGCGAGGCTGATATCGTTAAGGATTTACCAGATATCTACTCAATGCCTTACAATGAGGTGAAGTATATTACTGGCGGTGAGAAGTCGGCATTAAAAGTAACGAAGGCTATCTTGGATAAGAATGAAGTTCCTCTCTGGCAGTTTCTTTGTGCGTTGGGTATTTCCCATTTGGGGAATACTACTTCTAAAGATATTGCGACAAAGTTCAAATCACTTGGGGTGGTTCGCGGGATTTCGAAAGATGAGCTGGTATCTATGGATGGTATTGGGGATGTGATGGCTGAGGGTATTGTCTCCGGGTTGGAGGAATTGGGCGAGATGATTGACCGTTTGATTACCTATGTGGATGTTCTAGAGGTTAAAGAAGCTACTGGTCCATTGGTTGGTAAAACATTTTGTATTACTGGCTCTTTGAGTCGGGGCAAAAAAGAAGTTGGCAAGGATATCGAGGATGCGGGTGGTACGATGAAGAGTAGTGTAGGAAAGGGTTTGGATTATCTTATAATGTCTGACCCTAGTAGTACTTCAAGCAAGGCAGAGAAGGCAAGGAAGCTTGGGACAGAGTGTATTTCAGAGGATGATTTATTGGCGTTGATAAATGGATGACCCGTTCAATACGTGGATTGAGGATTTAGTTGCTCCCATATCTAGCAGTGGTTATTTTATTACTACTGTTATTTATGGGATTCCTGATGGTACGTGTTGTTATTGTGCCCCAAGAGAACAAAAAAACAACTCCCAGTACCAAGGGTATACAAAAACAGTCATTCCTACTGTCGGCTACTCCCATGTTTATGACTTTATGTTGAATGTGGGGAAACGTATAGCTTCCAATCCTCCCTATTCCAGTGCTTATAAGAATGGGGTTTACTCACAGTGTGCTGATAAAGTATTATTGGGACTAATTGAGGACTTTGTTGAAAAAATAGATGGTCTACCTTGTATAATTTGGTGTTATGGAAAAGGCGATGAATGTATTTTTGCAAGAGGGGGTATCATGGATTTGAGCTATACTGCCATCAAAACTTGCGCCACTATGGAGAATTATAATGGTGGTCCAATATTTAAAGTGAATATGAATTGAGGTAATAATGGATATTGATTTGGTATTATCTGAGCGTTTGTCGCAACTTCAGCGAAAGGAAAGCGAGAATGATTTGATGAATCGTCAAATAGAAGAGTCTCAAAAAAGTATTGAGGACTTATTTGATAAGATGGAGGTTATCAATAAAGCATTGCAGTTCCTGGAGAATGTTGCCAACTCTAGACGTGGGGTCATGAAAGAGAAGATTGAGGATGTTGTAACGGAAGCCATTAGGATGATTTATGGGGAGAGTTACCGTTTAGAGATAGGCTATAGTATGAAGAATAATCGTAGCAGCATGGACATGGAGATGGTTCGAGACACTCCAGATGGGGAAGTTAGAAGGGCGATGGGTGGCTTTGGTCTTGGTTTGGCTGATTGTATTAGTGTTCCTATTAGGCTTTTGGTGTTGTTGGGGAGTCGCCAGGCAGAGAAGATTTGTATATTGGATGAGTGTTATAAGCATTTGGATGAAGAGCAGGTTCATTTGGCTGGTGAGTTTTTGAGAGTGTTGACTGATAAATTGGGGATTCAGATAATCAATCTGTCTCACCATAAGAGGTTGCGTGAGTATTCGGATAAGTCGTTTTTGATTTCTGAAGAGCATGGCGTTTCCCAAGTAGAAGAATTGAGTTTAAATGGAATAGGAGTGATTGATGAGTGATGATGATTATAAGATAAACGAAAAAGAAGAAAGCTATGCAGGGTGCTACGGTAATAAAGTTCGATATGGGGAGTTGGATTTATTTTTAGAAGACTGTTTTAAATTGAATGAATTGGCTTTCACAAACAACTCTCAGAAATTTGCTTCTTGTATTTGGGGCCATGCCGGGATTGGTAAGACGGAAAAGGTTAAGCAGTTTGCCAAGCGTACAGTGAATTGGAATGGTAAAGAATATAATGGGTATCGGGTGATAGATGTACCTTTGGCTCAATTTGAAGAGATGGGGGACTTGCATGGTCTTCCTGAGTCTCATGTGAAGGTGATTCGGAACAAGGAGTCTCAGTGGGTCGCTGCGAAGTTGGTGGATGCTTATATTAAAGATGATTGGCATATAGACCCAGACGCTGGCGTGAAGACGTTGTATGCTCCTCCTGAGTGGGTTCCAACCGAGGAAGGTCCTTGTATTCTTTTGTTTGATGATTTCAATCGTGCGAATCAGCGTATGATAAGAGGTACAATGCAGTTGTTTCAGAATTATGGATTGCAGAGTTGGAAGCTTCCTGTGGGTTGTAATATTGTGATGACTGGAAATCCAGATGAGCAAGATTATTTGGTAACGAGTATTGAGGACGATGCGATACTTACTCGCATGCGTCATATTACCTTGAGGTGGGATTCCGAGTCGGCTTATGAGTGGGCGAAATGGGCAGAGGATGAAGGTCTAGATGGTAGGGGGATTAGCTATATGCTTCGTTATCCTGAGATGGCTATTGGAAAGCAACGGACTAATCCCAGGACTTTGACTGAAGTGATTCGGTCTCTTGGCCTTTTTGATGATTTCCAGAATAGTAGCCAGTTATCTCGTTTTGCGAATATAGCTCATGGCTTGTTGGATGAGGATACGGTATCGAGCTTCATTACATTTTTAGAAAGAGATGTCGAGATGGTGATTGAGCCTTTAGATATTCTCAATGGAGAGAGGGGTATAAAGAGTAAGATTGAAGACCTTATGAGTCGAGCAGAAAAAAGGGTTGATGTTGTTGGCGTGACTTGCGAGAGGTTGCTTGCGTATGTGACAAGAAGGGATTATACTCCAACCTCTGAGCATATAGAAAATTTTCAAAAGTTCATGACGATTAGAAAGCTTGGTGATGAGTTTCGTCATGGTTTGGCTTTACGTTTAGCTCGCCATGAGGATGGCGGAAAAAGCGAGCAGTTGATTTTGAATAGCAATGAAATATTAAATATGATTATGGAAGTTGTATAATTATGGAAGCTGTATGACATGGGAGAAAACACTCGCCAAAAAAAGGCTTCTGATTATGATATAGGGGAAGGCGTTTACGAATACGGGGGATTTTCAGCAGGCTCTTTAGTTGCTGTTCAGAACGACCCAGTCCGAGCTGACCGTCTTTATATGCTTATTTGTAATGACAAGAAAGAGTACACAATTTATTCGGCATTGAAGAGTGCCATTTGTGCTCCTTCTGTGGCACGCTTCGTTCCTGAGGAAGTGATTAAGCATTTCTACTCTCAAGTTTTTAATGGTGAGATTATTCGAAGAGTGGCTGTTGTATGAGGCTTCATATTATTTCAGATTTGCATACTGAGAAGGGGGCTTTCGAAATCCCAAAAGTAGATGCTGATGTTTTAATTCTTGGTGGCGATATTGTCAACGCTCACGGGATTGAGTATTTAGATGAGATGGTTTCCCATATTGATATTCCTATAGTAATGGTTCCTGGAAATCATGAGTATTATAAGGGAGAGATGGAGGATGTTAATCGCCAGTTGGCCGAGACCTCGGTAATTTTCTTGGAAAACGAAGTTCATATAATTGATAAGTTTCGTTTTTTGGGGTGTGCTTTGTGGACGGATTATTTATTAAATGGGGTCGCCCAAGAGTATGGGTCTATGAATTCTCACGAGTCTAATCTGAGCGATTTTGAATATATCCGATATGGGCAGAAGCCATTGGATGCTTATCGAGTTCGGGAAATTAATAGAGAGAGTAAGGATTTTTTACGTCAAGAGTTGATGAAAACATTTGATGGGAGAACGATTGTGATTACTCATATGTCTCCGAGCAGGAAGTCAATTCATCCGGCATTTGAGAACAGCAAGGCGATGAACGCGGCCTTTGTGTGTGATTTAGAGCATTACATGGGAGAGCATGTAGACCTTTGGGTGCATGGCCATACTCATTCATCATTTGATTACAAGTTAGGTGATACAAGGGTTATATGCAATCCTAGAGGTTATCTAGGGAGCTTTGGGCATCTGGGGAATTATTTTAATCCAAAATTAATTGTAGAAATTCCGTAATTTTGTCCTCCAGATGCTATAAGGTAGTGTGTTAATTCTAAATTTGGAGGTTTTCATGTATTGTGGCTACACTGAGGAAGAAATTGAAAAGGCTTTTGACAAGGTCAAGAACCCTGAAGATTGGCGTACTGAAATTGATGCGGAAGTATCTGCGGATGAAGTAGAACTGGTTATTGTAGCGATTGAATATTATACTGCTACTGAGGTTGGAACTAAGAAGTTAGATAATGGTAATGTCAGAGTTGTTTCAGTTGGTTATAGAATGGGACCTGCCGGTCCATAGTTAAATTTTATAAATAATCACCTATAAGTGGCTTATTGCTTTATGGTGAAATAACGATTAAAGGGAGTCTAATTATGTCTTGGACTATATTATTGGCGATTCTAATTCAGATTGAATCTGGCGGTGACCATTCTCAAATTGGTGATAGGCATCTAAAAAATAAAGCCTATGGAATTTTGCAGATTCGTCAACCTTACTTGGATGATGTGAATCGGATTTATCGAAAATCTATATTGAAGGCTTATGGTCGTCCTTTGACTATGGGTGATATTCGAAAAAGTCCGAAGCTGTCCAGATGGGTGACGGTGCATTATTTGAAATACTATGGTAAGAAATATTATGATAAAACTGGAAAGTTTCCTACTTATGAAGAGTATGTGAGGATGCATGCAGGAGGTCCAAATGGGTGGCGCAAGGATTCTACTGATTTGCACTGGTCTCGATTCCGAGTTCGCTTGCTTAAGCATTATGAGAATAGGACTTTGATGTCGAGAGAAAGAGAGAGGGAAAAGAAAAAGAAGGAGGCGGCATGAGCGATGCGGATATAATTTTGAGCTATACTGTAGAGCAGGATAATTCTGCCTTAGGGGAAGGATATGCTCTTATTAATTCTGCGAAGGATGATACGGGTAGAGAGGTGAGGGTTTTTTATAAAGGTGAGTTGAATGTTGGCTTGTCAATTGATTTGATTAAGTCTATTGATGAAAATGTTGGAAAGATAAGACGCCTCTTAGAGGATAAGCATACTGATAAGAATAGTGTGGACAAAATATTAAATGAGTTCATTGAGGGAGACAAAAATGTGTAAAACTGATGAAGTGAATATTAATTGATAAGGAGTTAAAAATGAAGATTGAAGATGTTGAATTGAAGTCTTATCTGGATTATGTCAATCAAGACCAGATATCGAGGATGGACGAAGAACAGAGTAAAGTAATGATGAGTCTTATTATTGGAGAGATGCAAGGAATAGAGTTAGGGGAGGATATTATTGGACAGGATAATGGGTGTCGTATAATTAAGTCTCGACTAGACCGAGCAGGGGTCAAGTATTCTTTAGCTTGTCTTATTTTTTGTTCATTCTTATGCGACTCTCCAGGGAAAGCAGTTATGTGGGCTTATACCCTTTTTAAGATGTATCAGAAAGAGCAGGAAGAAATCACCTTGAACAAACTGGTTGAGTCGTTTCCATGGGGGTTTCCAACCGATGATTCGCAAAGAGAGTGTTGGGATGCTCAGAAGGGTTATAAATTGGGGATAAAGGTTGATAATGTCCTTGACAGTCCAGAATCATGGGGATTGAAGACATGGTGATTTGCTTATGGCTAAAATAGGAATAGGTATTCTCACGAATGGCGCTCGATTGAATTATTTGAAAGAGTGTCTTTCTTCATTTTTAAATAACTGCTATTATCGGCCATTGGTAATAGGGATATATGACAATGGGTCTCAGGATGATACAGATGAGTGGATTAAGGGTTTAAGTATTTTAAATACTCCTTATGGGATTGAACTACGCCATGTTCGTTCTGACTCTGATGAGGGATGCGCTGAGGGTACAAATGCGACAGCTCAATTAATTGGAGACTGTGAGTATGCAATTCATTTAGAGTCGGATTTTAGGCATCTGACTCCCCAGGAAAGCGGTTTCGATAAGATGTGGCTTCATCGTTGTATTGATTGGATGGATAAGGGAAAGTGTGATTATCTTTATTTGAGAAGAATGATGAATCCTGAAGAGATGATGGCTCATTGGTGGTCTCAATGGATGGGAAAGATAACAGAGTATGATGGTGAATATATGAATTGTCCAGAATTCTGGTGGAGTAATAATCCTCATATTCGAAGGACTAAGGCTTTATTGGATTCCAAGACATTGCCCTTGGATGTTTCAAAAGATGGGGTAAAGGGAACTGATGGTTGGAGCCAACCGGAATTGCAAGCTCCGAGCCCACCGAATACCTGGATTCATAAATGGGGAATGTTTGTTCATGAACGGTCTCAATCGTTTGATGGGGATTATGGTTGTGGTTATTCGCAAATGGGTTGCAGTTCATGCAAGTATGGATTTTACATAAAAGAGGGTGAGCATTTTTGTAACACTTGTGACAGGTCAAAAGACTGGACGGATATGGCGAGCCATGAGAGGAGGTTGAGGGGGATATGATATCAGGAATTACAACAGCTAAGGACATTTTGGATTACGGCTTTCCTTATGACTTGGCGATTAAGTCTTTTGCAGAAGTCTGTGATGAGATTGTGGTTGTCATTCCCAAGAATGACCAGAAGACTTTTGATGTCCTTCACCAACTTATGTCAGAGTTGAAGGATTCATGTGTCTTGAAGATAAGAGGGGTGTTAAGCCCTGATAATTTTGATGTATTTCGATTTATTGGCTATATGTTTACTGACAATCCTGATTGGGTGGTTCATTTCGATTTAGACTATTTGATTTCTCCTTCTGAGGCAAAGAAGCTTAGGGGGGAGATTGAGGATGCACCAGATGATTTGGATGCGTTGACTTATGAGTTGGCGTATCTGTCTCGGACTGCAAAGAACCTTATTTATAATAAAGACATGGCTGAATGGGTTCCTCCTTATGATGGAATGAGAGGGGCTTATCCTTTTGTCGTGAATCCTAGAAAACAGGTTTTTATTTCACCATTTGAGGGGGTGACGGAGGGTGGTCGTTATGTGAATTTTGAGGGGCTGATTGGTCTGGGGGCGGATAATTGGGGTAGTAGTTTATTTTTGAAATATGATAATAAGAGACATCATGAATTTAACATAAAAGATACTCGCATTCAGGTCGAGCATCTTTCATTTGGTTTAAACAGGGATTTATTAGAGTTAAAGCTGAGACATGAATACTGGGTCGGATTAGGCTTTACTTTTGAATATGCTTTAAAGGGTAGTGACCCCTACGAGGTATCTTATCCATTATTGGAGGAGGCTAGAAGACGTTATGCCTAAGAAGATAGCAGTTGTTGTTGGTACCCGCCCAGAGGCGATTAAGTTGATTCCTTTGGTGTTGGAGTTAAGAGAGCGAGAACAAGAATATGAGGTGTTTACAGTTTGTTCGGCACAGCATGGGGCTTTGGTGAGAGAGGCTGCTCATTCGTTAGATTTCAATTTTGACCATTTTCTAAGGATTTATGACCCTTCTCTTTCTTTGGATGAGAATTTTTCATTGGTATTGCAGTCGTCCTCTAAGTGGTTTTCAGAGATTGGTATTGACCTGGTGGTTGTTCAGGGTGATACGCTTACAGCAGGAGCTGCTGGCATGGGAGCTTTTTTGAAGAAGATTCCTTTGATTCATATAGAGGCAGGTCTTCGTACTTATGACTTGGGGAATCCTTTTCCTGAGGAGGGTTTTCGTCAGATGATTTCTCGGATAGCTTCTCATCATTTTTGTCCTACTGAAGAGGATTGTGATAATCTTATCAATGAGGGTATTGAGGAGGATTATATTTCTATCGTGGGGAATACTGTTATTGATGGACTTTTACTGGCAGAGAAGAATTCATCATGGCCAAGGTCTTATTCTGTTCCAAAAGATGATTTTGTTGTTTTGATTACATGCCATCGTCGGGAAAGTTGGGGCCAGAGGCTAGATGAGTTGGTAAGGATTATTCCAAAGATACCGGCTAAGGTGTATGTCGTTTGTCATCCAAATCCTGTAGTTCGGAATAAATTTAGGTCTATTGGTAAGAAGGTAGAGGTTGGTGATTCTGTTCCTTATGTTGAGATGTTAGCAATGATGAAGAGGGCTAATCTTATTATCACAGATAGTGGCGGAATTACAGAAGAGGCTTCTTTCCTGGGGAAGCCTATTATTATTTATAGAGAAAAGACGGAGAGGATGGGAGTCGTAGATGGAGGGTGTGGGGTCTTGTCGTTAGATGCAGATGTCATACTTAAGAAAATTGAAGAAGCCAAGTCTGGTGATTGGAGTTGTACTCCCTATTTGGGCTACGGGACGGGGAAAGCTTGTAGACAGATAGTGGATATTATTGAGTCAAGGTTTTTAGAAATTGAAGATACGGAAGAATAGTCATAAAAATCAGAGATGTTTTATTATTGCCACGGGTCCTTCTCTTGGTACAATGGTAAAACTTCCCTTTATTGGTCGAGAGGTTAACATTGGGGTTAATAAGTCCTATCTGATTACCCATCATGCTGGTTTTATTTCTCCCTATTATGCTATTTCGGATACGACCATGTATATGGCGTGTATGAATGCTTACAATAAGCTAGGAGTTGAGCAGGTTCTTACGTATGGGAAGGTCAAGGATGATTTTGGATTAGAGTTTGAGGGTGATGTTTCTGTTGAGTATGTGAATTATTTAGGTGGCAAGTTATGGAGAGAGGAAGAATTTGTTTATGATTTGGAAGAGGGTACGAATACTGGATGGACTGTAATAATTGATATTGCAATTCCTTGGGCAATGTATATGGGGTGCAATCCTATTTATTTGATTGGATGCGATTCTTCACCAACAGGACATGTCTATTCTGAGTCTGAGCATACATATTCTGAGGATAGCATCCACCATAATCGAAATGTTAACTGGGACAATATTATGGACTCATACAGGGCAATAAAAAATACAGCAGAGAGAGATGGATTTGATATTTACAATGCTACTGATGGTGGGGCATTAGAGGTGTTTGAAAGAGTTAACTTAAATGATTTATTTTGATGATTGAAAAGAATGTATATAAAGACAAGAGATGTTTTATAATAGGAACCGGGCCATCTGTCGGTATGATGGATTTATCTCATTTGCGTAGCGAATTGACGATTGGGGTTAATCAGGCTTATTATTGCACATTGCCGAAGTGGTGCTTCATACCGAGGTATTTTTGCTGTTCTGATATTTATGCTTATAGGGAATGTATGGATGCTTATGCCAATATGGATGTGTGGACAGTTTTCATATATGATTATTTGAAGGATATTGTTAGTGAGCATCCTAAGGATATTTGTCATGATGTTCCTCGTTTGGGTGGTGCTATTTGGGAAGGGGCTCCTTTTATTCCTGATTTGGATTTAGGAACTAATCTTGGTAAAACGGTGATAATAGATTTGGCAATTCCAGTGGCGATGTATATGGGATGCAATCCTATTTATTTAATTGGGGTTGACTGTGAGCCAACAGGGCATGCCTATCCGCCTGATAAGCATGCTCAGCCTTATAAGAGAGGTGAGCACTCTCCATGTGACTTTAAATCTCAGAAGAAATCTTATGAAGTTGTACGAAACTATGCGGATTTGAATGATATTAAAGTGTATAATGCTACAGTCGGAGGGCAATTGGAAGCCTTTGAGAGAGTTAATTATGCAGATATTTGGAGATAGTATTGGCTATTTATTTCATATCGCCTGATACGGAAGATATTCCGAGCGGAGGCACGAAACAGGTTTATCGCCAGGTTGATGTTCTAAATGAGTTGGGTTATGAGGCTTATGTGGCTCATTATTCGAAAGGGTTTAAGTGTTCTTGGTTTAATCATGAAACAAGGTCTTGCTTCCTGCCTGAGATTAAACTGAAGTCGGATGATTACATTGTTTTAAGTGAGTTGGCTCAAATGATGCCGACATTGGAGGGAATTAGTTCTGTCAATAAAGTGATTTATAATCAGAATTTTTGGTTAACTCATACGGGTTTTTCGGCTAACTTTGATTTAATCAAGGGTGTGTATGAGGATGACTGTTGTGGGGTGTTAGCCAGTTCGGTTTATATCGCCAATTATCTAAAGTGGGTCTTTCCGGGTGCAAATGTGCAGCATGTCCAATATTCTTTTGACCGAGAGCCTTTGGAGTATAGGGCTCCTGGGGGTAAGAAGATGTGCTACATGCCAAGGAGACGCTCTGAAGAGAGCTATGCTCTGCTGAATATTTTATGTCAAAGGGGGGTCTTTGATGGGTGGGAGGCAGTCAAGATAGAGGGAATGAGTGCAGAGCAGACGATTGGGGTTATGCAGGAGTCTGCTATTTTTCTTAGTTTCGGAGAGAAAGAAGGTTTTGGGATGCCCCCATGCGAGGCGATGGCGTGTGGCTGTGCTGTTGTTGGCTATCATGGTATTGGCGGTATGGAGTTTTTTGGAGAACCTTATTGTGTTGGGGCATTAGAGGAAGATACCTTGGATTTAGCTAAGGCTGTTGAGTCGATGGTGACGAAGCCATTTGAAGATATTGTGGAATTAGGGAAAAAGGCTAGTGAGGGAATTCGTGGTAAGTATAGCAGTGCGTTGGAGGTGGAGTCTATTAAAAATGCTTGGAATAATATATTGGATAATAACGTGGTAGAAGTTAGTACGCAGTCTCCAGAGAAAAAGATTAAAGTTTGTATTTTGCACCATAATTCTCCATCCCATGCTGATGAGTTGTTTGAACAACTCTCTACAGGGTTTGATGATATTGAGTTAATTGATAGTAGCAGCGAGCCTGATAAAATCCCAAAGCATTTAACTCTTTCATTGCCTAATGTGTATTGGACGGGAGGATGGGAAGCCATCTTTGAGAGGTGGTCAGATTATGATGCAGTTTGGATGGTTGGTGATGATATTGAATTACGAAGTCCTGCTGTTGATTATAGAAAGGCAATTGAGAAGGCTTTGCCTTTTGGCTGTTGGAGTCCTGCGGTTGATGGCAGGGCGCATGAGTTTATGCTTCCCCGTAACATTCCAGAGAAGGATTCCTATGAGGTGCTGAATCTTGAAGGGATGGCAATGGCAATGTCTGGTGAGCTTATTCGTACTCTGGGTGGCAACTTTGAGATAGATACCAAAGGGTATGGACAGGACTTCTGGCTTTGTTATAAGGCTAGGGAAATAGGATTGAAGAATATTATTGACTCTAGGGTAGAAATTTATCATCCTCCTGAGTTGCGGTATAATGATGGAGAGTTTCTTCAGCAGATGAATGTTAAATTTGGTGAGGCTTTCGGATATAATTTCAGAGAGACTATATTTAAATATATTAACAATTTTCACGGAAATTTATTAATCACTGACATAAAAAAGGAAAACATTCCTATGGGCACAATAGTTACAGTAGACAATGGATGGGGGATGGTGGAGTTTGAAAGAATTACCAAGAGCTTCCCGGAAGCACGTAAGATTTTAATGCGTAAGGGGGTTTCGGTATTGGAGTCCAACTCTGATATTGAAATAATTGATTACCAGGAAGACCTTTCGTCCTTAATTGAGTTGGCTGATATTGCTATCTTTACGAGGGTAGGTGCTGCGAATGAAGATGAATATGTGAAGTTTCTCAAGGCCGGTATCCCAGTGGTGGTCAATGTTAATTATGCAGGTCAGGTAATTAATCACGATGACCATGAAAAGAGCGTGTATCTTTATGGCAATGAGTCTTGGGCTCACCAATGGGTTCAGGTATTGATGATAGATGCCCCATTAAGGCATCGTATTGGAGAAGCGGCTAAGGTGCGATATGGAGGGAGTCCTGAGGTTACTCCTGAGACTACTCCTGAGACTACTCATGAATTGGTAGAACTTCCGGCTGTTACGACTATGGGAAATAATAGTGTTGAGATGACATTTGTGGAGAGGAGTCAGCCTTTGGTGAGTGTCATTACTCCTACCTATCGCCGAGACTCTAAAATTGTAAAACGCTCTATTGATTGTTTGAAGATGCAGACAGTCGATTCCTGGGAGCAGTTGGTTTGTTCTGATGGGGAGAATGAGCCACAGATTCGAGATTTGGTGGCAAGTGTTGCAGATAGTCGTGTAACATATCAGCATACTGTTGGAAAGAAAGAGGGTGATTTTGGAAATACTGTTCGAAGTGAGATGTTGAAGAAGGCTCGTGGGAAGTATATTCTTTTCTTTGATGATGATAATGTGATTATGCCTAACTATCTTGAGAGGATGATTGGGGCACTAGAGGGTAATGATTCTGATTATGCGGTGTGTCGAGTGATGCATTTCGGACCTCTTAATCGTGAGGTTTTAGGGGATGCTCCTCAGGTTCTTCGAGGATTGCCAGTGAAGCTATATCATACAGACCCGTTGCAGGTCCTGGTTAAGCGTGAAGTGATGCAGCAGATTGGTTGGAATACTGAGCGAGGATATATTGCTGATGGAGTGACTTTGGAAGAGTTAGGAAGTCGTTTCCCCAATTATGCTGAGGTCCCGGAGGTTCTTGGGGTTCACATGTAGGCCTTGAAAGAATTGCTCTAAGAACTACGTTAATGTTTCGATGGGACCATAGCTCAATGGTCAGAGCAGTCCGCTCATAACGGAAAGGTTCTCGGTTCAAATCCGGGTGGTCCCACCAAATTTAGAAGGATTGGATAAATGATGAAAGCCCAGAAATAATGTTTGGAAAATATTGAGAGAATATTAAAAATATGAGGATTGATTGAATGATTAAATGGATTAAGTGTGAATATTTTATGGTTCTTTTGGAG
>Ga0307378_10003280_pt1 | contig 23844 bp, 27 predicted proteins | sample UN1MG_FD_202238 | JGI IMG/M metagenome (GOLD analysis project Ga0307378, IMG submission 202238) | Soil microbial communities from Risofladan, Vaasa, Finland - UN-1 | ecosystem: Environmental > Terrestrial > Soil > Coastal area > Acid sulfate soil | place: Finland: Risofladan, Vaasa | collected...
TCAATGTAATGTTGAAACATTACAAAGATGATCCAGAGGTTATGCTTTTAGCTGTAGATACAGCACGATTTAATCAAAGGTAGGGAAACAAAATGGAATCTGGAATCTATGGCAAGAATGCCAAGAAACAAGGCAAAGCTCCCGCAGTTGTTTTAGTCAACCCCAAATTTCCTCACAACGTTGGTGCGATTGTAAGGAGCGCATCATGTTGGGGGATTGGACAGGTTTGGTGGACCGGTAATCGAATCAAGCTAGACAGCAAGACAAGGTTGCCAAGAGAAGAAAGAATGAAGGGATATAAGGATGTTGAGCTTAGACAGTTTGACAATCCGTTTGATCAATTTGATCTTTCTAAGGTAACGCCTGTTGCAATAGAGCTTCAACGAGGAGCAGAATCGTTGCCAACTTTTGATCATCCAAAGAACGCAGTGTATGTTTTTGGGCCAGAAGACGGGTCTATAAATCCTACGTTCAAAAAGTATTGCCACCGTTTTGTGGTCATCCCTACTAAGCATTGTTTAAACTTATCAGTAGCTGTTAGTATTGTGCTGTACGAAAGACAGCGACAATTGAATCCAACAGTTACAATATATGAAACACTTGATGAGTCTCGTAAGAATATGTTTCTTAATAATGATAGATTTGTTGAAGAATTGGGCCTTACTAGCAAATGGACGCACGCATAATAAATCTAATTTTAACGCGCAATAACACGGCATTATTAATGAACCTAATTGGAGATGATTTTATGTTTATGGAGTTGGAATTAGAGATTGAAGAACCAACGATGCCAAAAGATAAAAGCGAATGCGAATGCGAAAAAGATGATGAAAGCAGAGGTGTTTGTGTTATTGATTTGAATGGCAGCGGCATTTCTATTATTAAAGATATACTGGAAAGCAAATGATTTGTAGTAATTGTCAAAGAAAAGCCTTTTCAATAAGGCGTCATCAATGTTCAACATGCATGAGATATTGTGATTACAAAGAACAAAAGTTTTGTAGTTATTGTTCGGACCTACATAACAAATGTAGCATTTGTGGCAGGACCACAAACAGAAAAAGACAAGTAGAACAAGTTCATCCGTTTTATGGAAATAAAAGCGGATGTAAACATTGCGGGAACTAACAATGATCGTAACAGATATAAAAGATCTTAAAGATATTTGTGTCCCCATTGCTTCTGCTGAGGAGGAGAAAGAAATTGTCGAGCAGCTAGAAAAAGAGCTAGAGATTTCTGGTAATAATGGGTTTCCTGGAATTGGACTTGCTGCACCGCAAATAGGAATCAAGAAACGTGTAGCGATAATAAGGGTAGATAAAACGAACACGATAAATCTAATCAACTCTTTCATTATAAGAGGTGACGATACGGTCGTTTCTGAAGAAGGTTGTTTATCTTTACCTGGTAAGACTTCGAAAGTGAAAAGGTTTTTGAATCTACAAATTAAGAATAATTCTTTTTTAAATGGTTCAACTAAATTTGCAGCATATGGGTTATCCGCTATATGCATTCAGCATGAGATGGATCATTGGGAAGGCATTTTAATGTTGGATAAAGAAATATCGATATACGATAATATAGGTCCCAACATGTCGTGTCCTTGTAAAAGCGGACTCAAATTTAAAAAGTGTTGTAGAGATAAGGTTAATCAAGGATCAAAATTACGTGGAGAAAGAGGGCAAGATTATGGCTGAAAAACAAAACAACGATATTCTTCTTATGAAGATGGTTGCACTTGAAAGCAACATTGTCACAGTGCTAATTCGATTAACAGCTATTGAGACTGTTTTAATTAAAAATGAATTAACAACAAAAGAAAAATATAATGAACTTATAAAGAACATTGCTGAAGATGTTGCTAAGGCTATGGAAGAGGCTGGCTCTGTATTAGATGATATTAAACAAGAGAAATTAGAGGGGAAAAATGGGTAATGATTATATGTCTGGTCTGTCTGTATTGAAATTCTCTGCTGAGTGGTGTGCCCCTTGCAAGCGGTTGCAAACCATCGTTGATAAAATGGAAAAAGAATTTCCTGACATTGCGATATATAATGTAGATATAGATAACGATTTTGAAATTGCAAAAAAGTACAGTATCAAAATTGTTCCGACCCTTTTGTTTTTTGATGGTGGTAAAGAGCAAAAAAAAATTGAAGGACTAGAAAAAACTGATGCAGTAAGAAAGGCTTTTAAAGCTTTAGTAAAAGAAAAGGAATAAAATATGAAGGTAAGAAATGAAGAAACGCCTAGTAACTTGACAGAAAATCAAAAAATTTGGTGGAATGAAATTAAAGATTTGGGAATTGAATTGTATGGTTTGCCAGACAAGAAAATTGGTGACATTGCAAAACCTATAAATCTTAGACCAACACAATTGAATCTTCGAGTTAGCGCACCTGCTGGAATAGTTGCAATTGAGGAAGCTTTGCAAAAGTGTTGTTCAATTGATGGTGATACAAGAGCAAAAATTACAAAGTATATGATGAAAGTTGATGCTGTGTTTGTATTAGTTAAACCCAGTGAAGGCGCTTTACAGAAGACCGCTTCTGGCAAATATATCTTTGTGCCTGATGAATGGTAAGAAGAGTGATGGATGATGGGCAGTATGGCTTTCATTAAAAAAGTCATTAAAATAAATTATGCCAACAGAAAGCAAATTGTATCTTATACTGGGATGTTGGGGACGCGTTGATGGAGACTTCACCACTTGTAACTCTGTTGCTAATCCAATTTTAAAAATAGATGAAACCCTTGAAGGCTATGTAGAACTTACAAAGTACTTTCAAGGATTAGGGCTTTTTGAGCAAAAAATAACAAATTACAATGCGGTACGTAATATATTATTCGGATTAAAGAATCGATTTCCTCAAGGGTATTATAATTTGTGGAAAGATAAAAAGTTTAGATTGATTGAGAACTTTACAATAAGTCACAAGTTTTGTGGTTTATATTTAGATTTAGATTTTGTAGACGATGAATTTTTCAAAAAATATACTGAAGAAAGATTTGTTATCATTGAACCAACGAAGAAATAATAACAAGTAATATTCTTGAATATATTTAGATTTACACTTATAAGGTGTGTACATGAACAATGATGAAATGATTATTAAAGAAGCGGCTGCGAGTTTAACTGCATTTAAAATTGCTTTTATTGCTTTATCTGATGTGTTAAAAACAATAAGAGGTGGAAAAACAGCTGCTTTTTTGTTGGAAAATTGGAAAAATTTATCTAATGCTAAAAAGATTTTAGAATTACGAAACATTCTTAAAACCACACCTGGGTTTTTTAAAACTGTGCCAAAGTTTTCTGCAAGCATGAAAAACATTGTTGTTGGTGGTAAGGCCCCTCCTACAGCAGTTGTAGAGCAAATGGGTAAGGTTACATCATCCATTGTTAAAAGACTACGTGCGATAGCTAATCCTACAAACTTAAAAAATTCAAAACCTTATATAGACCGAATTGAAGATGGTTTAAAAGGAATTCAAACAGGTGTTGTTGATTTGCATAAATTTATGCAACGAACTCCAAATATGACAAAACATCAAGAAAAAATTAATGGTTTGCTGAAAAGTGGTCAATTTAATGAAGTTGGAAAATTTTTAACAAAAAAATTTGGAACAGCTATTAAGACATCAGAAGGTAAAGTTATTGTTCAGCTTCCAGAAGATGTAACTGCTATTGTGAATAATTTAAATAAGTTTAATAATGTAACTGCTGGAATGCAACAGCTACAACAAGTAAAGTTTATATCACCAAGACAATACTCTACATTGCTCAATAGCGTTATGACGCTTAGTGCGCCAGGTTCTCTTGCTGGTTCTTTAAAAGCATTATCTTATGCACAAACTGCTCCTATTTTGGGGTTCGTTGCGTTAGGTGCTTTAAAAGGAGATTCGCAAGAAACAATTAAAGAACATTCTCAGATTGCAGCTGAAATCTTTAAATTATTAAAAGAACTACCTGGGGATAATAATCCAGCAGGTAAAGCTTGGGAAGCAAAAAAGCAAGAAGTTATTACAAAGTTATCTGAAATTGATACAATTGATTTAACTAAATTAGATAAAATAAATATCAATGAAGTTAGTTTAGATGAAGCGGCTGAAGCGTTAGAGGGAGTTATAGATCCTAATTCTCCTAATAATATTCAGAATAAAATGGAAACAATTTTAGAAGCATATTTAACTATTATTTCTCCTAATTTTTATACATTATATGAAAACGGTTCACAAGGAATAGCTCAAACAGTTGGTGAAGCTGTTGATACAGCTACTGGTTGGATATTTGGAAATGTTACTGCGTTCAACCAAATAAAAGCATTGGCTCAAAAGGGAGCAACCAAACTTCCTGAATCTGCTCAAAAAATTGCTAGAGACGCAAGAATGATTAGTATGCGTATTCAAAAACATGTAGCAGAGAACTCTCAACCAACAGAGGTAACAGCAATTACTGAATATGATGGTTTTGTAAAAGAAGCTCAAGCCTTTAATGCTATACACGATATTGTTGCTATAAGAGTTAAAAAAGCTCAATTAAAAAAAGAAGGTGCCGCTGTTTTTGCTGCGATTGGAATGGTTGCAGGTTGGCTTGGTACAATATCTCTTGCTACTGATTTAGGAAATTATGTTATGAAAACTTATATTTCAATGGGAGAAGGATGGAGAGATCTTAGTAAGAACATTGAAGAAGTAACTTCTCATTTAAATGGTTTCATATCAGTTGAAGATGAAGATGAAGATGAAGATGAGGATGCTAATAATTTTATTATAGTAACTAAAGAAATGATACAAGAACTTAATGATTCTTATAAAAGTGTTGCTACTAACTTTCCCTTAGATTTAATTAAAACATTTGAAGATGGAATATCTGCAACTGATAAACCAGCTATCATGAAGCTATCAAAAGAAATCGTTAATGGAACTACAAAAACTAAATTAGAAGTAATAAAAAATGGATTGAAAAAAATTTCAAATATTTATGATGTTATTATAAATCCTCAATCAGGATACTATACTCAATTTGATAATACAGTTGAATCGTATTGGCATGGTTTTGTGGAAGTTTTTGATTTGTTTACGTTTTTCACTGGAGAAGCAGCTGTATCTGAATTTAAAAGAATGATCTATAAAGCAAAACGCGGTCAAGCAATAGCTAATACTTTATTAAATGAAGTTGAATCTGTTAATAAAACGTTTAATGAAACAAGAATAAGTGCTTTAGAAGAAAGTTCAAAATCTTTAGAAGAAGAGGAAGAGGGAGAGTCTCTCAACGCTTAGTCTTTATTTAAACGTTGTTTTAATAAATATACAGAATCTTCATGAGTACTAGCGTTTGCCATAATTAAATCATCTAGGCCCAGTGTCATTGTACCAGAATCTTTTAGTGAATCATATAATTTTTTACTAAAATCTAAAAATGATTCCTCAGCTACTAAAGATCTTTCAATTAATGAATTAGCATTATCTGTATCTTCTGGTGAATCATTTATAACATCTTTTACAAATGATGTTGCAACATCCATATGCTCTTTTAATGTTAAGGCTTTTGCCCCAAACAAACCGATAGTCCTTTCTGCTGCCCCATCTACTTGATCAGCTGCAACATTGTAGATTCTATCAAGTAACAAATGATCACCATAGTAATTATTATCTTTGCTTGTCCAATGACCTTGTTGATGGATAATAGCTAATCCTCTAAGCATTGCTGTATATTTTGTCATTGCACTTGCAGCTTGGTCTTGTGCAAATGCTTTTAATTCATATTTGTTAGCAACCTTACGTAATTTGTTCATTTTGACTCCCGTTATATATCAAAATATATTCAAAAATATTCGTTGTATTATAAATGAATAATTTGTCATATCTATTGCAATTAGGAGTTCACATGAAAAGAAGTATAAATAAAAAAATGATGTTAAGATTGGCTGCACAGGCAGATGAGGCTGATTTATATGGTAGTCATCATATTGCCGATAATCTTACATATGTATTAAAAAAATATGCGGAAGAAAATAACATAAGAGATAATGATACTAATTATGAGTATAATAAAAAAGAACTAATAGAAGATGTTGAAAATATGATGTGGGATGCCGCCACGAGAGTGTTTGATTATTACGATGAACTGCCTGATGGAAGGGATATTGAAGATTTTATAGAAACATTTACCAATGAATATATGCAGGGATTAGATAATATTATTCATAGTAAAGTTGGTAAACATGAAGAAAAAACTCCAGGTGAAGAGACTGTTGATAAGGGCACTCCAGATGAAGTTGTGCATTGGGAAATTAAATTTGAAAACAATGACGATGATGATGGGGGCATTGATGATGAAGAACGTAGCACATTTATACTAAAAGATTTTAAAGAAGAAGAAGATAAAGAAGAGGAAGATAAAGAAGAGAAAGATAAGGAAGAAGATTAATGAATAATAATGAAAGACAACCGCAACTGCAACCGCAATCGCAATCGCAACCGTTTGAAAGCGATGAAGATGATGATGAAAAAATTAAACCTAAAAAAGGTTTAAGAATAAATAACGCTAAATCTAGCATTCCAAATCCAGTACCAAAGCCTCAAAATTTTCGCGATAATATTCACAAAATTTTAAATGAAGAAGAAGAACAAAAAAAACTTGCTTTTGAAATTGCTAATAGATTTATAAATGCTTTAAAAGATAAAACTCTTGATTCGAATAAAAACGTAACCGTAAGAGAAGGCGAGAAACAAGCCATTATGGATATGGTTGATTTCGCAAGATTAATAAACTCAGATGAAACACAAGAAGAAAATTTAGGAACAATGAGTGTGATTTCAACTTTATTAAAAGCTATTTTTATTCAAAGAAATAGAATTAATGAAACAGAGTATAGGGTTGCGAAAATGGAAACTGAAGTTGCTGCCCTAGGACGTCGTTTGGTTGAGGTAGAAAAAAAGAACAGCTAAAGTTTGTGTCGAGCAATCAAAACAACTCTTCGTTTCTAGGACGAAGAAGATGCAGAAAAACGACTATTCAAAACTGGATTCTATATCTATCATAACAGAAGAATCATGGGATGATTCTTCTGCGGGTATTGAGTCTCCTATTTTAATAGAAAGAGCTAATAAGTCTATTGATTTGTTGGATTATTTAAATGAAAAAATTTCATTAGATATTATTGTTTCTCATTCTGGCTGGACCAGAAGAGCTTTTTGTCCGTTTCACAAAAGCGGACTTGAAAGAACTCCTTCTTTTTTTATTAATCCATTTAAAAATATTTTTTATTGTCAAGCATGTGAAGCCAAAGGTGGTATTGTACAATACTTATCTTTACAGCAAAATGTGCCTGAAAATTTAGTGGCATCATTTATATTACAAACATTTGAAGTAAAGACGAGTGAGCTTTCTAACGAAAAAAAGAGACTTGAAAATAAACGACGTATTCAAAAAGCAATGATTATTTTATCAACTATATTTAATATATTTCTTAAACATCATCAAGATGATGAGAGGGCTTTTGAATTTGCAAACAAAGCCATGGAAGGTTTTGATAACGCTTATGCGTTAAATAAAAAAGGCATAGAATCAAATATAGATGAAATAATATCAAACCTTAAAAATTATTTTATTTCATACGATAGGAGGTAACGTGAAAGCGTTATTGATTCCAGACATACATTTAGGTAAAGGCACTAATATTGGCAAGGATCCTGTTGGTGTGGGATTGAATTCACGGATAGAAGATCAAAAAGATTTATTAGATTTTATAACAGATTATATAAAAGAAAAATCAATAGGTTACATCTTTTTGATGGGAGATGTGTGGGATAGTGTAAATCCCAAATCATCAGTTGTTAATGTTTTTTGCGAATGGATAAAAGAGATAACTGAATACTGTGAGGTAAATGTGATTATGGGAAACCATGATTTTGTTAGAAGTGGTCATGAAAAATCCTCAATGCTAGATTTGTTTGACGTTCTTGACATTCCTAATTGCAATATCATTAAGGCTCCTCAAGCGGTTCAAATTCATGGATTAAACTTTGTTTGCATTCCATTTACAGATCGAAAACAATTAGAAAAGAACACTCATAACGAAGCTGTTAATTGGCTGAAGAATGAGCTTTTAGATTTAAAGAGCGACACATCATCGAATGTAGTGCTTGGTCATTTATGTTTAGAAGGTAGCTTGTGGGTTGGAGACGAAATTGATGAAGAAATTAATGAAATCTTTTGTCCACTATCTATATTTGAAGATTACGATCAGGTTTGGATGGGTCATGTTCACAAGCCTCAAATTTTAAAAAATAATAAAAATCAAATCATTGGTCACGTTGGTAGTCTAGATAAGACCGCATTCACTGGACCGGATAGCACTGACAAGTCGATGGTTATGTTAGAGTGGGAAACAGTACCAACAAGATTTAGCAAATCAGGTCGCCTAAGGCCAAATCCTTTTTTGAAGCATTATATTGTTAATTTGCCAACCCGCCCTTTAGTAGCTTTAGATATAAGCGTTCCTTCTGATTGTAAAGATGTAAATGAATTTGTTTATAATGAAGCATCTAAAATTAATGTAAACGGAGCGATTGTAAGGGTTACTATCAAGTTGGGCTCGTATGACGCTGACAACGTTGACAAGGTAAAGCTGCTAAATCTTCTTAATAGGAATAAAGCATTTCATGTTTGTTCTTACAAAGAACATAAACCTGTAAAGAAAGTTATAGCAAAAAGCGCTGAGGTAGATGAAACTATCAGTTCTGAAAAGGGAGTTAGAGTCTTTATAGATGGACTTAACGCTGAAGATGATTTCAAAAAAGATCTAATGGCTTTTTGCAAACGGATAATTAAAGAAGTAGAGGGATCATGATTCCATTATCTCTAAAACTCAAAAATTTCAAAGGTCACAGCGTTTCGAATATAGATTTTTCATTATTATCGAACGCGATTGCTATTATTGGAAACGAAGATAATTCCAACAAGAAAAGCAACGCAGTTGGTAAAACTACTATATTTCAGGCAATAAAGTATGTTCTGTTCAATGCTAGAACATCCAAGACCAAGGATGGAGTAATTAGAAGAGGCACTAAAAAGTGCAATGTCGTATTTGACTTCACGGCTTCTGATGGAAGTGTGTATAGAGTTGATCGATCAAGAACAGCAAAAACCAATAACGTAAGTTTATTTGTCAGGAATAATGGCCAATGGGAAGACAAAACCCAAAGGCGAAATGGCGATACTGATAAAGATATTTTGAATATCATTGGAATTAATTTACAGACATTTGAAAACAGTCTTTACTTCCAACAAAACGATTTGTTTAATCTTGCCTCGGCTACCAGGGAAAAGCGTAAAGAGATTATAAAAGGTATGCTGAGCCTTGCTATATGGGATAAATTCAAAAAGGTAGCAGCCAAACAGAAAGATGAGGATGAAACTCGTCTGAAAATTATTAATGGTAAAATTCAAGAATATATTTCCGAAGATGATGAGTTAGAGCCTGAAGAAGAGTTGGCTAATTTGAAATCGGCTTTGACAAATACTATAAAAGCAAAAAGCAAAATTGAAGAAGAAATAATTAAAATCAAAAATGATTTAGAAGAAAAGACAGAAAAATTAAACAAATTAAAAAATCTAGCTGGCAACAAAGATAAGGTTGAAGAGCAGTATAGGAATGCGTTGCTTTATAAAGATGAAGCAACAGACAATTATAAGAAAATTGTTGATGACATCGAAGATACTGAAACTGACATAAGGGATTTGAAAGATAAGCTTATAATCAAAAAGCCAATGGCTGAAGGTCTGGTTACAAAAATAGCTGAATTGGTAAAGATAGAAACCGAACAAAAACCAGACCTTAATAAGCATGAAGAGATTGAAAAGCTATTTGCTGCTTATAATGCTGAAATTAGAGAACTTGAAGCTCTAAAAAATCGATTAGATAAAAAATTACCAGACGATGATTATTGTCCGTCTTGCGGTTCTGAACTTGATGAAAAGAATCGTGAAGATTTGCTGAAAAGCAAGACAACAAGAATTGAGGACATATCATCCAAGCTGGAAGAACTTTATGTTAACAAAGATGATTTGCTTATAGAATTACAAAATTCTCAAAAAGAAATTAATGAATTTGAAGAAAATAAATCAAATATTGAAATTTATTCTTCTAAACTTGATGTAGTAAAAGATGAAATAGATAGGCTAAGCGAACGGCAAGATGATTTGCAACAGAGACTTGATTGGCTTTGCTCTAAAAAAGATACGGCTAAGACATCAATGGAAAAAGCTGTAAAAGGATATGACGAAGCCAAAGAGTTGAAGGTTGCTTTGATGGGCCAGGGTTTTGATGAAGCGCAGAAGTTGGAAGAAGATATAGATTTCATATCTGATAACTTATACGATTATGAGAGTAACTATCAAGAAATAATTGGAATGGAAGCTGTTGCTCGTGAAAAGATAATAAATAAAGAAGAGATTATTGGAAAGATAAAAAAGCTTAAAGCAGAAAAGAAACGTATTGAATATAAATACAATGTATCATCTACTGGTACATTTGCGTTTAGTTCTCATGGTGTTCCGTTTATGATCATCAGTTCAGTATTGGATGCTATTCAAACTGAAACAAATGCAGTGTTATCAATACTTAGAAATGGAATGCAAGTTCAGTTCGAAGTTGATAACAATGATAAAGATACTTTAGATATGAAGTTTTTTGTAGGTTCAGAAGAGTGGGGATGGGAAGATTTATCTGGAGGGCAACAAGGCTCTGTGGCTTTGGCCTTGAAATTTGCAATGGCTGTAGTGAACAGAAAGAGGTGCGGAGCCGACGTTAGGTTATTAATGCTTGATGAAGTTGATCAGCCATTGGATCCAGAGAGTGTGGATTTCTTTTATAAGATAATTAAAGAGTGGTCAAAAAATATGGTTATTATGGTGATAACTCATAACGAACAATTAAAAGCCAAATTCTCAGATTTTATTCTTGTAAAAAAACAACAAGGTATTTCAACAGCTTCGGTGGTGGTATCATGATCAAACTTAATCCAAACGATATGCAGTGCAATATTATTGCCGTTAGCGGCAAAGCAAGACACGGAAAGGATACATTAGCAGATTATATTATAAAAGCCTTTAATCTTGCTATGGAAGATTATCGTTTCGGTAATGACGAAGAATATACTGCGCCAACCCTTATGTATGGTGCGAAGATTGCTTTTGCTGATCCAATTAAAAAAGCAGCTAAAATAATTTTTCCGCAATTATCTGATGAGGATTTATGGGGTCCAAGCGAGCGAAGGAATAAAGTAATTTCTGAATATGTAAATCCAGATACACAAGAGCCTTTAACTGTTCGAAACGTTTTGACTCAACTTGGTGCGTGGGGTCGGTCAACGAATCCTGATTGTTGGGCTAATTCTACAATCGGTTCAGCTAAAAAAATATTAATGAATTATGGGTTGGTTGTTATTTCGGATCTTAGGTTCATAAATGAATTGAGAATTGTTCGTGAAAATGGTGGTAAAATCGTTAGAATAGTCAGGCCATCAGTAACATATAAGGTTGATGATGTTTCAGAAAAAGACCTTGATGGTTATGAAGATTTTGATATGACAGCGTTGAATAATGATGGTTTGAGTCAATTAGAAAACATTGCTCAAGAAGCAGTGTATAATTTGATATTTAATATGGATAACCCGTATAATAAATATTCAAGACGTTCTGGAGATAAAATTAAAGGATAGATGGGTGTAATTACAATATCAGCAACTGCTTCTGAAAGACAACTTGTCTCTGGGATACCTCAATTTGTTGCTCTTGTTACAAATATTCCAGCAATTATTTTTTATACATTAGATGGAACATTACCAAACCAAAGCAGTAGCGTATATGTTAATGAAATTGAAATGCCGAGAAGTTCATCTCTTATTCGATTACGAGCTTTTGCAACGAACGGAATTGACACAAGTGGAAGTTTAGATGTAACTTATAGTACAGATATTATTCAAAATCAAAGAAGACCTCAAGCAAAAGTAACATTTTTAGAAGATATTACTTATACAAATTGCGCAATTGGTAGTGGAAGTGGTGGAGTAAAAGTGGCTTATCGGCAGCCTCACATGGGAACACTTCACACAGCAGGCACACCTAAAAACTATTTAGACGGTTATGATTCTGATGGTAATTTTCCCAAAGCAACATACGATGAAGAAATAGATTTTTTTACAGAAAGACATCCAGAGTCCAATTGGAAAGGCGAACCAAGGCAGATTGGCACGGTTCCTAAGACTCAAATCATTTATGTCCCTCCTCCTCCAGAAGAAACAAAGCTTGGTTCAAGAGATTTTGACCCAAGAGCTATGGTTTTATTTGCAGATAGTAGAGATGAAACAGATCAAGTCTTTCTTTTTAGACCTTATTTTTATGACATTCATCCTGAAAAAAGTAGAGTATCAGCATTTTATGAAACATCATTAACCGATGGACATAAGTTAGTAAGTGGAAATTTTATTAATAAAAGATTTAATCCAAAAGAAAACACATGGACATATTATTATCGTGACAGTTTAACGAACCGATGGATAATTTCTGTCGAGCCTGCAATATCCCAAGTTAGAAACCATTCTAGTGGCAACTATTTGTTCAATGTCAGTACAGCGAGACAAAATGGTGCTGGTTATGTTTTTAGATGGGTCTTGTTCAGACCTTCCGGAATAATATAGGATATATACTACCTTAAAAGAAAGATGGAATTGTATGTCTACAAGTAAAGACGATAAAATTAAATTACCAGTCGTATCATATAGCAAAGTAACTTCTTATAAAAGTTGTCCTAAAAAATATAAATTAACTTATATTGACAAACTTGAAAGAGCACCAAGCCCATATGCAGATTTTGGAAACTTCTGCCATGAGATTTTAGAAAAATTTCATAGCCATTTTATGAAAAATGTTTTTTCAAAAAAACAAATGAAAGAAATGATGGTCAAATTTTTCAATGAAAAAGTAAAAGAATATAAAAACAAATTAACAAAAGAACAGATTGATGAAGGCTATAACATCATGAAGTTATATTTGCGACAAATATTAGATAATGCAGAAAATAATATTTTTCCAAATATTATTGCTGTTGAAAGAAAAATTTGGGAGCCTGTTAATAATGAGTTGAATTTCATTGGTTATATTGATCGTCTGCAAAAAGACGATGATGGAATTATCCATGTAATGGATTATAAGACAACAAAAAATAAAAGATATTTAAAAGATCGCACGCAGTTAATACTATATGCTTATTTTACATACTTGAAAAATCCAGATATTGACAAAATCCGAAGTTCGTTTATCTTGCTTAGACACAAGAATGCACTGATGACAGAAGAACATTCAGTTGCTGAATTGATAAATACAAAGGATAAATTTGTTAAAAGCTGGCAAGAAATAAAAGAAGAAAAACTTTTTAGGCCAAATTCTAGATATGACACCTGTACGATATGTGACTATTCAGATAGATGCATGGAAGGCAGAGAGTTACTTCAACGCAGAAAAACATTTCATGGACAAGAAGCTGGGTGGTAAGATGGGAATTACGCATAGAGAAAATTTAAGCGATTGCAAAGATAGAATTGTATTTACCTTTGATCGAGATAAGGTGACGGAGGTTGTTGATGAGATTGCCGCTTTAGTCGCTAAAGATAATAAGATAAAAGGGTTTAGAAAAGGTAAGGCTCCAATTCATGCTGTAAAAAGTGTTGCAAAAAAATTCATTCTTCAAAATGCTGGTCAGAAATTAGCTAACGATGCTTTTGCTGATATTTTATATGAAACAAAAATTAAACCCTTTGGTCCTCCTCAAATTGTAAAAATAGATACAACATATAATTCATTTACAATTGATATGAATTTATCTTATTATCCTAATTTTGATCTTACTAACTACAAAGATTTTAAACTAACTGAGCCCACAGATTTACCTGAAAAAGAAGCAATGATTGAAAAAGCAATTGAAAATCTTAAAAAACAATATCCTAATTTAAGAGTGTTTGAAGCAGATGAGTTTGTTATGGATGGAGATTCGGTTATTGTTGATTATATTGGTACAATTAATAATGAAGAATTTAATAATAATAAAAGTGAAGGTGTTCCAATTGATATTGGTTCGGAAAATATTATGAGAGATTTTGAAGTCAACATGTTCGGAATGAAAGTTGGAGAGACAAGAGAATTTGATGTTGATTTTCCAGAAGGTGGAGAAAAATTATCAGGCAAAACAGTTACTTTTAAAGTAACTTTAAATTCTGGAGTAAAGAAAGATTTGCCAGAATTGGATGATGAGCTTGCAAAAAAAGTTGGTTTTGACAGTGTTGATGCCATTATGAAAGTTATTAATGAACAATCGTTACAAGCAATAGAAAATACTAAAAAACAACAATTAAAAGTACAAGTGATTGACAAACTGCTAGAGTCGAATACAATCGCCATACCAACTTGGATGCTTGGTGAAACAGCTAAGAGCATTGCTAAAAATCATGGTGTCGATTTTGAGAAAGCAGAAGAAGCAGTAAGGGAGAAACTATTAGAAGATTCTGAAAAGGTTTTAAAATTAAATATGATTTTAGGAAAAATTAGAGAGAAAGAGCCAGAGACAGAGCTTTCAAACGAAGAGATTATGAATATCATAAAGGTAAATGCTAATAAGTTTCCAGCTGATGTTCAGTCTGCTCTTCAAAACAAAGATACGTCTCAAGCTATGATGGCAAAATTGTTTTCTGAAATTCAAGATGAACAAGTTTTTGCCTGGGTAACAGATCATTCAACCGTTGTAGAGAATGTAGAAAAGGATGTAGAAAATGCCCCAACCGAAGAAAAGTAATACCAAAAACGGCGTTCCCTCAAAATATACCAAGATTCTTGGTGAAGAATGGATGGAAGAGGTTGATAAGCTTGATGTAGAAGAGTTGACAAAAATCATTGTCGAAGCTTCACAAAATATGTCAAAGGTTGAAACTGAGCGCGATGCTGATGAAAAGTTGAAAGCTGCAAAAGAAGCATATAATGATTTAGGTGCGGCTTATAAAGATGCCATGAAATATCAAAATGCAAAGATTAAATATGCACTTATATGTCTTGAAGGCAAAGGGAAAGCTTGAGTGTATCGGTAAAAAAGACTAAAAAAAAAGGATGTAACCGAAAGGCAAGGTATGTTATTACCTTGCCTTTCGGCGTTACAAAAGAATTCATTTCAAAATGCAAAAAAAATGGATTTATTGATTCTCCAAAACACACAAAAGCTGGTTTGCTATATTTGAGAAAAGGACATCTTTCCCTATCTGGGTCATTATGTATAAAATACATTACAGTTGTTTGTTCTATAAATAGAGAGAAAGAATGTGAAAATGAGATTAATAGTCTTGTGAAGTTGTTGAATGATATAGTTTAACGAAACCCAGGAAGGACTTTGTATGGTAGACTACGTTTCATTACATAATTATACGTATTATTCAATAATGCGTTCAATAAACCAACCCGCTAATTTGGTTTCGGCAGCTGCAGAAAAGGGCATGTCATCAATTGCGGTTACAGATTATTGCACATTAGCTGGTATTCATGAATCTTATCAAGCTTCATTAAAAAATAAAACTAAACTCATAGTTGGTTGTCATTTAAATTTTACTGATAACAGAAATCCTGTTTTCGATTTCATTAGTGGCGTTGCGACCACTAAACCAGAAATAGATAGAAGATCATTAATTGTTTTAGCATGTAATGCTACAGGTTATAAAAATATTTTAAAAATGAATTTTGAAGCAGAAAAGTGTAAACTAGAAAAGGCGTCTAAAATTGATAAAGTTTCTTTAGTTGATTGGGACATATTGGAAAAACACAGTGAAGGCGTTATATGTTTGACGGGAGATTCAAGCGGCATTGTAAGCCAAGACCTTTTGAAATATGGAAAAGAAAAAGCGTACAATACAGCTAAGAAACTAAAAAGTATATTTGGAGACAGGTTTGGTTTGGAATTGCAGCCCAATACCGCAAGAGGAAGAGGTGCAGATCAATTTGCAACGAATAGATTGTATTACAAATTATCATCAGAACTTGGAATAAAACCCGTTGCGACAAGCAATTGTCTTCATGTTAAAAAAGAACATGTTTCTCATCAGGATTTTTTAACTGCCATAAAATATCATAGAGCTTATTATGATGGATCTCGTAAGAAGTTTACAAAGCCTGATTTTTACCTGCATAGTGGTGATGATATTGTAAAGTTTTTCTCAAGAAATTTTGGTGACCAATTTGCTACATCGCTCTGTGAGAACTCAATATACTTTGCAGATTTATGCGAAGAACCCAAATGGACTAGTCCAGCCTTTGTCACTGGCGACGAAGCACAGCTTCCTGCTTTCCCTGTAAAAGATGAAAAGGGATATGATTCTTTTAACCGGTGGGTTAGGGATCGGCCACATTTGCTTGATTTGACGGAAGACAAACAATACATGCGATATTGGTGCGAATCTAATTGGCATAAGGTTCCAAAAGATAAAGAAGTTGAATACGTAGCTCGATATGAACAAGAACTTTCTGTATATGAGCAGTTGGGGTTTAGCTCATACATGCTTATTACTGCGGATTTTTTGCGATGGGCCAGAAGCAATAAAGTAAGAGTCGGACCCGGACGAGGCAGCGTTGGCGGAAGCTTAGTTGGTTATTTGCTAGATATTCACAAAGCAGATCCAATCGAGTGTGGTTTGATTTTTGAGCGCTTTCTCAATTTGGAAAAGAATGAATATCCAGACATCGATAACGATTTCGACTCTGTTGGTAGAGAAAAGGTACTAAAGTACATTACTTACAAATATGGTTCTGAATTTGTTGCACATGTTAGTAACTTTGTATCGTTCACTCCTAAGAACGCAATAACCGATGTTATATCCTGTTTGGAAATTGGTGGAGACAGAAGCGAAGCCTTCAAGATTGCAAAAAACATAACGGAAACAATTCCAACAGAATGCAAAACTGTCAAATCAGCTGCTGAAAAATCTCCGCTCTTCAAAGAATTTCTAGAGGATTATCCAGACGTTGAAGAGTTTGCCGAAATGCTTATTGGGCTGCCAAGGAGTTATTCTACTCACGCAGCAGGAGTAGTTATTGGTAAATATCCATTGGCTGGTTTAGTGCCTCTCAGGTATGATGATTATGGCGTTATTGCTCTTGAATTTGAGAAAAACAGAACTGAAAAGAATGGGCTGGTTAAGATAGACTTCCTGGGACTTGAAACATTGAATATTATTGATGCGACTATGAAAATTATTGAAGAATTAAAAGAGGCTCCTCCAGAGGATCCTCCCGATTATAATGCATATTATGAAAATGTGTATAATATGATTTCTGATGGAAATACTTTTGGTGTGTTTCAATTAGGAACAAGTGGAGGAACAATCGATTTATGTCGAAAGATTCAACCTAAGAATCTTGAAGATCTTGCTGTTATTAATGCTCTTACAAGACCTGGCGTTCCTCCAGCAGTAAGGCAGTCTTATATCGAGAGGCGTTTTGGTAGAGAAGAGATAGAGATTCCTCATCCAAATTTGAATCGAGCCGTTGCGAAGACAATGGGGTATTGTGTTTTTGAGGAAAGCTTTCTTTGGCTTGCACACGATTTCTGTGGATGGAATTTGCGTCGTGCTGATAAAATGAGAAAAATCTCTAAATTGAAAGCTAAAGGAAAGCATCTTTTAGATGAATTGCATGAGGGATATCTATCGGGAGCTATAGAGCATTCGAAGGTAGACGAAGAATTTGCAGAGCATATCTGGCACGATTGGGTTATTCCGCTATCAGGATATGCTTTCAATAAATCTCATGCCATTTTGTATTCAATGACATCATTGCATACTGCGTATTTGAAAGCAAATTATCCCGCAGCGTTTATGACAGCAAACTTGATGTCTGAAACTAAAAGCAATGCACCGCAATCGAAAACTAATAGATTGAAGGTTAAGCATGACATGCGCAAAATGGGAATTAATATCCGATCACCACATGTTAATAAATCAAATGCTACATACAAACTCATTGATAATAAAAATTTAGTTACGGGGTTTTTAGCGCTGCGAGGAGTAAAAGACCCAGCAGCACAAGATATTATGCAGAAACAACCGTTTAGTAGTTTTGAAGATTTTCTATTGCGGGTTGATTCTTCTAAGGTGAGAGCTTCTGTTGTGGAAGCTTTGGTTGCTGTTGGCGCAATGGATGATTTTGGTTATTCAAGAAAGTCAATGTTTTTGTATAACTCAGATCTCAGGAAAAAATTAAAATCTTGGAAGAGCAGAGGTAAAACCGAAAAGTTTGAATTCGAATTACCAACCGAAGAATGGGCAACTAGTGAGATTCGAGGTTTGGAATTAAAGTATCTTGGTGAAGCGCTTTCTGGAAACAAAAAGCATTCATATCCAACTCTGTTCACAAACAGAGGAATCACTCCAATTTGTGAAGCAATCGATTTACCAGACCGCACAAGGATGGTTGTCGAGGGCGAAGTTACCGACTTGTTTGTTTTTAAAGTCAAAAACGAAAAGTCTAAAATTTTTGGTGAAGAAGTTTGTAGAATGATTGTAGAAGATTTAAAAGGTGATCAATTGCCTGTTGTTGTGTTTCCAGCTGCACTTGCAGAGTTTAAGAAAATGTATGAAAAAGCAATTGGGTCACCAACCAAAGTTTCTCCCGGTTTTGGAATGAGGTTCTCTGCAACAACAAATTGGTATAACAAAGAACTATCATTAGTAACTCAGGAAATATACGATGTTGTTGCTCCAATTCCTGGACCAAAAGATATAGAAAAGAAAAAGGTTGAAATTTATTCTGGTCGAGCAAAAAGAAAGAATATTAAAAAAGAATCAGAAGATATTACAAATGATTTGTTAGACTTAATAGTAAATGATAATGAATAATGATATATATAAGTTATATATTAGGTTAATAAAAAGGGAATATGGATTGTCAAAATTGCGGAGCGGAAATACCTCAAGAGTGGATTAAAGCGATAGATAATTTACATTTATTAGGTGGGCAAATAAGCTTTATTTTAAAATGTAAAGAATGTAGTGAGCCTATAATGGATGATAATGTCTTGGTATTGCTTGGCGGATTATCTTCTATTCTGATGAAAGAAGATGCTAATGCTCAAGATATTATGAGTTGGATTTTATCTAATTATAAACTTGAAAAAGTACAAGAGGGAGAGAAGGGTGGATTTAGAGGTAGAATGACCATGACTGCTTCTGGTGCTATGCATGTAGATGAAAAGAAACAAAGACTTGCTGAGTTTTTGAGTCGAGCAGATGCTTCTCCTAATCTTGTTGGAAAATCTAAAAAAGATTTAATGAATGAAAATGCTAATTTGCCCAATTCTACAGAGGTGACTTTAGAAGAAGATGCTGAAGGGCTTATCGATGTTTCGGATGAACATAAAGATCCAGCAATGGCTAATATAGATATTAGTCAGTACGAAGATCCAACTATGATGGAGCTTCCAGATCATCAAGGAATGCCTCCCGCTCTAAGGGCATTATTGGAGAAAAATCTTGATAGACAAAATCGTGCACGGGATAACGTTACTTCTGGAATAAGAACTAATGTCAATGGATTCACTAGAGGTGGTTAATGGCGCGAAAATTAATTGTAGATAATAAATTTTTAGAAATGTCTGATGATGAATATGAAGAATTTAAAAAAATTTGTGCAGCTAGCGAAAAACCCAATTGTAAAGGTGAAGAAATTTTTAGAGATAGATTTGCAACCGATGAAAATGGAAGAATAATTTATCTAAAAGCTTTAGGAAATAGATTTATTAATTTTGAGGCGGTATTCTTTTTAGTAAATCTCATGCAAAACCAACACTTGCGCGCCATGTATGGAGAAATCGATGCTCTGACCGCGAAGGTTGATAGCAAACTACAAGTGCTTGAATCCAAAGAGAAAAAGCTAGACGAAGCGCTTGCTTCACTTAAAGTGTCGAGCTAGCCAATTTGATCTCCTTACCGTCTTAGCATGACAGACAAAAACATCATAGACGTCTTGATGTCAGTTGATATTGACTCACTTGATGACGTCAAATTAAAAAAAGATACTAATGAAATGCTTAATATATCTGATGAGCTTCCAGAAGATGGAATAATAGATATTGGAGACACAGAGAGGCTCGCTGGTCTTTCTATGAGAGGAATGACAATATGTGATTATTGGGTTCCCGTTATGATGGTTATTGTTGGGGAAGCTGAATCAAAAAGAGATATAAAAAAAGCTAAAGCGTATTTAGGAGCAACAAGCGATGGTGGTAAAATGACTGCTGAAGCAAGAAAACAATTTGCTGAAGCAGATGATGATTATAATAAAGCCAGGTTAGCAGCTGTTAGATTCAAAAGTGTCTTAGAACATTTTAAAAAGAAATGGTCATCTTTTGAAAAATTTCATCATTGGATGAAAGATATTCAAAGAACTTATGATTACAAAGGTGGAAGACATATTAGCGGTGAAGAGCTTGAATTTAAAAAAGAAATTAAAGAAAAACCCAAATCCAAAAGCCCAGAAGAACAATGGTAAGGAGACTAACAAATGGGTATAGGTGATGTAGGCAGAAGTATGCTGCATGGAGAGGGTCATACTGAGAGAAAAAAGTATGATCCAATCTATAAAATAGATGTAAAAGTAGGAACCAAGCGTGTTATATATATAGGCAGGGCTGGGATTTCAGTAATTCATCCCAACCTTATTAAAATCAGTGGAGTAAAGTCAGATACCAAAGAAGAGTTAACTCATAACGGAGGCGAAGAATTACTAAGAGATGGTCAAAAAGTAGAAATATCGTATCCATCAGAATCATTCGTAGAAATAACAAAATTGCCCGAAAAATAGCAGAGATAGCGCAGCACACAAAGGGTACAAAAGGAGAAACATATTATGGATAAAAATACACAACACGGCGAAGACAAGTGGGATGCAGAAGAGCAGGTCAACAATCAAAAGACAGAATTTCTGAAGCTTAAAGACGGGTCAAACAACGTTCGGTTCTTTACGAACCCATTCAAATTCATGACCCATAAGGTAAGATTTACAAATGATCCGAGGGGCGCAAAGGGCGGATGGAATGTCCGTTGTGGAGGCAAAGGCTGTCCATTATGCGCAAAATTTGCTGGCAAGACCGATCTTCCTGACTGGCTTGGGGATGATCTTGAAGTCGAAAAAGCAAAACCCCGTTGGTATGCAGGAGTGATTGATCGGGATGCCGAACCAAACGATGCAAAGACTTTGGAATTGAGCGTTCTGGTTCGTGGCGGATTAAAAGATTTCGCAAAAGATAAAAAGTGGGGAAATCCACGGTTTTATGATGTCGATGTGAAAAAGAATTCTAAAGCAAAAGAACCTGCTGGTTGGTATAGTGTAATCCCAGATCCAACAGATAAGGGAGTTATTACACCTGAAGACGAAGAAATCATGAATGGTTTCAATGTTGAGGCACTGGAAGCTCGTTGCGAGCCTTTCAGTGATGAGAAGATTGAAGAAGCAATTGATCGTTATCGTAGTTGGTTAAACAAAGACAATGACGATGCGCCTAAGCGCAAAACAAATAAAAAGTCGAACGGAAAACAACGTGCCGCAGCTGCCTCCAATGATGATGCGGACGATAGTGAAGATGATGAAGAGAATGCTGATCCTAATTTCACATTTCAGGAAACTACAGAAAGCGCATAAATAATTATTTGACTTTACAAATCTGAGGGACGAACCCCTGCTGGATATATATTCCAGTCAGGGGTTTTTCCTTTGGTGAATTTAAATGATTAAAAAGAAAAAAAAGAAAAAGAAAATTGACAAATATCCTATTGAAAAAGTTGATAGGAATAAAACTTACACGTTTCTTGGTTTCGATATTTCTTCTTCAACGATCGGCTATGCTTCTATTACTGTGAAAGATGGTTATGTTTTGGATGTAGATTGTGATTATTATAAACCAAATAAGAAACCTACAACAATAATGAGTTTAGTTCAAACACAAAAAGATATGAGTGTAATTATCAATAAAATGCAAAAAAAAGCAAAAGCAGTTGGCGCAGAGTTAAAGGTTGCTGTTGAGGATTTTTTATTAGCGCATTCAAACACTTCTGCACAAAGTATCACACTGTTGGCTATTTATAATGCTGCAGTTTGCCTGAGTATTCACAGTGTCACTCAAGTAGACCCAAGACCTATTCCTGTTGCAACAATTCGTGCAAAATTAAGAAGGTTATCAGGTATTAAAGATATTTCAAAAGAATTGGTTCCTGATATTGTGGAAGAAATTATTAATAACCGAAAAGATGGTGGGTGGATATTGGAGCAATATGTTGGAGCAAAAGGCGGCATTATAGTAGAAAATTATGATATTGCGGACGGAATTGGTGTTGCATTAGCTTATGCATATGAAACGGGGGCTTTATGCTAAGAAAGGAAGCTTACGAAATTTTAGGAGTGCAAGAAACTGATGATCAAGATGTAGTTAAAAAGGCTTTTAGAAAGAAAGCTGCTCAATTGCATCCTGATAAAAACCAGGATCCCAATGCTGAAAATGAATTCAAAAAGGTTAATGAAGCATATAGAATTCTAATTGGAGAACAAAACTCTGATGACTATGTTGCTCCACATATAAATGATCCCTTTTCTAGAATGAATATAGATTTCGCAAGCATATTTGGAGGCAACTTTCATAGAAGTGGCCCAAACGTGCGACCTATTGAGGTAAAAAGGTTTTCCAAAAAACTAACTTTTGAGGAAAGTGCGCTTGGCGGTGAATGCAAAATTGAATACAACGTAAGGGTACACTGCAAGGAATGTGAAGGCGGCAACAAAAATAGAAAAGCTTGTCCTGCTTGTAATGGAGAAGGCGCTGTTCATAGAGTGCAAAGACAGGCAAATTTTTCTACGATATATACTGAGGGCTGCAAAGCATGTCATGGGGTTGGCTCCACAAATGGGGAAGATTGCAAGAAATGTCATGGCAAAACATATGATACCCTCTCTAAAACAATTAATTTAAAAATCCCACCTGTTGGCGATAAAACAGCTTCGCTTAGATTAGCAAAAGCTGGCAACATATATTTCATACATGGGAAAAAAATTCATGGAGATGTTATTATCGATTTGATTCCCAATATATTATCATCAGATGGGAAAATGAAAATTGTTGGTAATGATATCGTTTCAAAAGAAGAAGTTAAACTCGATACTTTGATGTTTGGCGGCGATATAACAATTCAGACCATTTCAGGAAAACAAGAATTAAAGATACCAGAAAAAAGTCGAGCAGGGTCTATTTTTCGTATAAAAGGATATGGTGTAAGCACTACACCAAACGCAGGAAATCATTTAGTTGAACTAGAGATTAAATATCCAAAAAAGCTAACAGAAGAATTCAAAAAAGCTATACGGAAAGCATACGAGGATTAAAGTGGGTAGACCAAAGAAAATAAAAGAAGAAAAAGCAAAAATCGCTGATTCAAAAGCATTAAGCGCAATTTTCGAACTAGAAAGCACATTTGAAGATACTGTTTCGGCATTCAAACCAAAGAAGACCAAGGTTGAGGTTATTTCAACTGGTTCACCAGCATTGGATGACATCACGATGGTCAATGGTTGGCCGCGCGGACGAATTGTTCATTTGTTTGGTCCTTTCGGCGGCGGCAAAACATTCATCTCTATGATTGCGGCCAAGAAGGCTTTGGAAGCTGATCCTGAAAACTTTGTAATTTGGTTTGATGCCGAGAACACATTTGAATACAAATGGGCTGAAAATCTTGGAATTTGGGATCCTAAACTTTATAATGAAGATA
>Ga0307378_10003282_pt1 | contig 23836 bp, 18 predicted proteins | sample UN1MG_FD_202238 | JGI IMG/M metagenome (GOLD analysis project Ga0307378, IMG submission 202238) | Soil microbial communities from Risofladan, Vaasa, Finland - UN-1 | ecosystem: Environmental > Terrestrial > Soil > Coastal area > Acid sulfate soil | place: Finland: Risofladan, Vaasa | collected...
GCATTTTTGTTCGGGCATATTGGGTCTCCTTGTAAAAATTGAGAATTTGTCCGATAACATATCGGCAAAATGCCCTCAATATGCCCAATTTTGTTGTTATTCTTTACCAATATCATGAGTGAGAACCAAAAAAAGTGTATAATTTCTTATAATTTATGCAACAATTGAACTCATGTCTGTAATAAGTGGGGCCAAAGCCATCTGTAGTATCCATGTGCTTGTGATCCGCTCCTTCTCAGTAGTCCTTAGCAGTACAAAGGTTGGAGCCAACTTGCTGTCCACGAGCCATAATTTCGTTTTATCTCCTGTTCTCTGGATATACCGGGACAAATTCGCCGCGTACTCCAGCAAACTTTTTATGATTTAGCCTTTTATTTGTGTTTTTGTGGGCAAGACCAGTTGTCTTGTGACTGAGAAAAGATTATAATAAGATATTGAGATTCTGGAAAATGCTTATGGGAGACGTGGACCGATGAAGGGTTGTTTGTCACAGCGAGATATTATGGCGTTTGTAGATGAGGATGCTCCTGCAGATCAACTGGCAGCATGGAGACGTCATCTCAGAATATGTGACCCGTGTGCTACACAAGTTGCTCGACTGCGTGCTGGAATAGAACCGGCTCTACAGAGAGCTGAAAACGGCGACATCCAGACGAATCATTCGGTGGATGAGCACCCTATTTTTGGGTTGGAGCCGAACCTGCAGCTCGGCGATTTCCTGCTCGAGCGACGGCTGGGCGCCGGCGGAATGGGCGTAGTGTACCAGGCCCTGCAAGTATCCCTGAATCGCCACGTGGCTCTGAAGGTTCTTCCTTTGGGTTTCGCCGTGGATGCTTTGGCGGTTGAGCGGTTTCGTCGTGAGGCCCGAGCTGCCGCGAAACTGCGCCATCCTAATATCGTCACAATTTTTGCCGAAGGCGCTGAGAACACAATTTGTTATTACGCCATGGAGATGATCGATGGTGAGAATCTCGATCAAATCATTAAGAACCTCCGGGTAGCTAACTCATTGGAGGCCAAACAAAACACCTCATCGGCTCCAGAAGAATCTGACATTGAACATCACCTTCAGGCAGAAGGCGAGATAGGGACCACTTCAAAGGCCTCTTGCCCACTTCGCAACTGCACGTCGAAGAGGGAATACTTTGATACATTGGCTCGCCTGATTAGCGAAGTGGCTGAAGCACTCGACTATGCCCACAGCGAGGGTATCATCCATCGCGATGTCAAGCCGTCCAACCTGATGTTGACTGGTGATGGTCAGCTGGTTCTTCTGGATTTTGGAGTAGCGCGGATCTGTGAGGAGCGGGCGATGACACTTACAGGCTCCTTCGTAGGGACGCCACGGTATATGAGCCCCGAACAGATAGAGAGTGATCCGAAAGAGATGGACCACCGTTCTGACATATATTCGCTTGGCGTGACCTTGTATGAACTGTTGACGCTTGAACCGCTTTTCGAGGGGGATATACAAGAACAGATCATTAATCAAATTATCAACAAAGAACCACTCAGGCCACGACAGATCGACCGGCGTATTCCGGTCGATCTGGAGACGATCTGCTGCAAAGCAATTGAGAAGGAGCCGCATCGGCGTTACCAAAGCGCCGGTGAGTTTGCCAACGATCTGCGTCGCTATCTCGACCACCGTATCATTAAGGCGAAGCGATCGGGTCCTGTAGGCCGGTTGGCAAAATTTGTCCTTCATCGCAAGGTCACAACCGCGTTAGTATCAGGTATCGTGTTGGCGACAGTCGTGGCTGGTTCTATCACTTGGGAACACTACACCACGCAATGGGCACAACAAGATGCCATGGCCCAGATTGACCGGCTCACCGCACAGAACAAGTACTTTCCTGCATTTGTCCTTGCGAAAAGGGCCGAACGATACATCCCGGATGATCCCTTGCTGATCGACCGCTGGCCTCGTTTATCGCGGGATTATTCTATCACAACAACTCCAACCGGCGCAAAGATTTTTATCGGGGAACACTCCGTTGACAGTACAGGCTGGGAGTACCTCGGCCGCTCTCCAATTGAGCATGCCAGGATCCCTTTTGGCACACACCGGTGGAAAGTAGAGAAAGCCGGATTCATAAGCTTGGAGGTGATCCAGTCTAACGATTTGCCTCCGCCCTCTGTCGATCCGGCTGGTCTGTCGGCCAAGCATATAGACTTTCTTTTGCACAGGGTAGGCAGTTTCGCGACCGATATGGTATTTATACCCTCATCTGAAGCTGACCAAGGCTATCTGTGGCACGGCACACGGACCATTCCTTCGACGCCCACATTTCTGATAGACAAATACGAGGTAACCAACAGGCAGTTTAAGGTATTTGTGGATAGCGGTGGTTACCAAAAACCTGAATACTGGCAAGAAAAGTTCGTCAAGGACGGCGAGACTCTTGCGTGGTCACAGGCCATCCAACAGTTCCGCGATCAGACTGGCTCTTTCGGCCCGGCCGGCTGGAGCGATGGAACATATCCCGAAGGACAGGCTGATTACCCGGTCGGTGGTATTAGTTGGTACGAAGCCTCGGCCTATGCCCGTTTCAGAGGCAAACACCTTCCGACGATCTTTCACTGGCTTTTGGCGACCGGGGCAAACAACTTTCCTTACCGTGTTTCCCCCTTGAGCAATTTCGGCGACGGTCCGGCTCCCGTAGGCAGCCATGGGGTGATGAGCAAGTTTGGGCTATATGATGGGGCGGGCAACGTAAGAGAGTGGTGCTACAATGCTATAGAAGGCGCTGAACAGCTCAGAAACATCCTAGGAGGGGCTTGGGGCGATCCCGAGTATATTTTCACCGGTGGGGAGCTTCGGTCTCCGTGGGACAGGGACGTTGCCAATGGTCTGCGGTGCGTGGAATACTTGGGTGGGAAGGACGCCGTGCCTGATCTTGCGTTTGATCCCATTGAATACAAACATCGGGATTTTACAAGCTTTAAGCCGGTTTCCGATGAGGTCTTAGACTCGTATATAAACACTTGGTACAAGTATGACCGCACTGAATTGAATGCAAGAGTCGAATCAGTCGATTACTATTTGAGCTACTGCCGAAGGGAAAGAATAACATTCGATGCGGCTTATCCAGACGAGCGCGTCATCGCCTATCTGCACTTACCAACCGGCGTGAAACCACCGTATCAGATAGTGGTCTGGTATCCAGGTGGTGACGCCAGAGCTAGTCCATGGGATCAGAGGGCATACAGGCATGAGATGGTCGCCATCATGAAGAGCGGCCGTGCACTAATTGTGCCCTTCTACAAGGGGACCTATGAGCGCCGTCTTGAGAAATCTTTATATCCACCTGATGGGATTCAAAGCAGGAACCTGTACATCCAAAGGTCGCAGGATATGCGAAGAGCTATCGATTACCTCCAGACGCGGCAGGACGTAGATACCGATAAACTCGCCTATGCCGGGTTAAGTTGGGGTTCCCTAATGGGCTCGGTAATGATAGCCCTGGAAGATCGGTTCAAGGTCGGGATTTTTCTTCTCGGCGGCATTTGCGCCTGCCAGAGACACCCTACCTCCGACCCGGCCAACTTTGCGCCTCGCGTCAAAATCCCGATACTCATGATTAACGGCACAGATGACTCGATTTTCCCATACGAGACGGCCCAAAGACCGCTGTTTAATCTTCTGGGAACACCAGAAACACACAAGAAGCATATTGTCTTTCCCGGAGGGCACAGCATCCCCTGGGAATATCATAAACAGTGCCATAGAGAAATAATGAAATGGCTGGACCAATATTTAGGTCCAGTCAATAGAATTGATGTTGATAGAAAAAGCGAAGCCGAGATAGGTAAAGCAGCAATGGACTAATTCCGTAAAATGAGGGGAGAATGATAACTACCGACTGGAACCGCAGTTGGCGAGTATTATCGTATAATTGTATATGAGCAATCCTGGTCAAACAGACAGATGTGTATTGGAAGCTATTCGGCGTGGGGATGCTGAGATGTGGTCTCAGTTGATCAACGAATACCAGGGTCGGCTTTTGAGGTTCGCGATGGCTCGTGTTTCTCAGAGTGCCGACGCGGAAGATATCGTTCAAAATACGTTCACTTCTTTTGTTAAAGTAGTAGACAGTCTCCAAATTAAAGTCAGCATTGAAGCTTACTTGTTCGGTATTTTGCGCAATGAGATTGTCAATCGTGTTCGGACGCAGTGGGCAAAAAGGGTGTGCCTGATCCAGGATGTCTACCGTAAAAACAAAGACGGTACGTCGGCTAATGCGCTTGCATACGTGTGCATTCCTAGTCCAAGCACTAGCTGGTGTGTCAGTCACGATGAAGAGCACCAATTCCTCCGACAGGCCCTAACAGAGGCACTACGACACTTTGTCAAGGGCTTCCAGAAGGCGCAGAAGTTGCATAATCTGAAAATGGCTGAATTATTGTTCTATTGCCAGCTTTCGAACAGCGAGATAGCCAAGCAACTCAATGTGGATGATGGACCAGTCAGGGTCTTTAAGCACCGCTGTCTTAAACGCATCCGGGAGGATGTCGCGGGACGTTATCCCGCAACAGATATCTCTATTTCGTATTCTGAAAATCTTCTAACCGAAATCTGGCAAGAACAACGCCTGAGCTGTATAAAGCGCAGTACTTTGGGTGCCTTCTTGCTAGAGGACCTGTCACCCGAGTGGTTCGACTACGTGGACTTTCATCTGACCATAATGGGTTGTCATTTTTGTCGTGCCAGCTTCAAGGATCTTCAGGAGCAGCAGACAGGCAAGCAGCAAGAGTATCTTCGGCAGCGCATCATGAACTCCACAGTCGGTTTTCTATCCAAACCCTGATTTTCCTCCTGAATCGAAAGGATCAAGACAGGTGTATAACCATTTGTCTTCTCTTTTCACCGCAGCCGTTCTGGTTTTGGATGACGTAGGGTGCATTTACTCAGCCGAGCCAGCAGTCCTCCGAATTAAGCCTTGCCAAATCATGCATTTATGCTATCCTGCGGCCTTCATGGATGCAAGTTGAACATGGAGGATGGTTATGCCTACGCAAATGCCTTCTGATCAGCCAGCGAAATGGCTCGGCCTACCAGTGATTGCCACGATTGTCCGGACCTTATTCCGTGAGCTAACTCTCCAGAACGAGTACCTTCGCCTGGAAAACAAGATCCTCAAGTCCAAGAATTGAACCTCAACTGTCTTTGGGGGAAAGGTCGACTAACTCATCGTGGAGTGCTTTGGCATGTTCGCCGGCAGGGTGTGAATAACGCATCACAACAGTGTTTCTATTCACGCCAACCAAATGGCCGGTTTTGCGTACTCCGTAGCTTTCGCAAATATGGTTCAGCAATGATATGGCCTTTTTCTCATCAAGTTTCATACGAAACAGCGGTGTACCTTTTCATTCGGAAAATCGCCTCTTGCATGTTCGACAACATAGCAGGCGGATATGGTTATTTTTCCCGAATCTGCCACATATCGTTAGATTATTTGCACCGCGTTTCCCATAATCCGGGCACTTCTTATTCTGACAACAAAATTTTGAAAGAGCTTGCATTGTTTCGCCTCCTGAATGCTAACTGTTTATGAGACAACCACTTGTCCCTCATTCAGGATGTCGGCAAAAACAAGCTAAATTGTTCAATTATGTTAAGACACAAGGCAATTTTTGCTTAAAACTAGAAAATTTTCTGGTTCTTTAGAAAATTACTGTAACGAATTCGTGTTTTTAGCGTCCACCAGATAGATAAAGTTTTCTTAATGACCGAGGAGGGATTTTGGTTTAAGGAGTTAAATAAGAGCATACGAGAAACAGCTGATGTGGAACGCGAAGAAATTACATGTATTTGCGACACTTGCTTATGCTTTTGCAACCTCATCTTGTATAGCGGGAGCCGAGAGCGCCGAGCCTACTGCCGCTGAGTTGGTTCGTGCGGTTCGCGAAAGTGAAAACTGGATTCACCACGTTGAAAGTTTTTTCCTATGTGCCGAGAGCAAATGGACGATTACGCCGAAAGGAATAGCGGCGAAGCGAGCCGAGTTAAAGCAGCACTACTGCGATGCAGAATTGGACCCAAATCGCTTCTGGGATCTTAAGCCTCGCCATGAAGATTTCCTCGAATTTGCGATAGAGCGGGACCGGCTGTACTTTCTCAAGGAAGAGCCGGGCCGATCGCGGAGCCTAAAGATATGGGATGGTAAAGAAGCTTTCTCATACGTGCAGGATTCCATAAGCAAGCGGGATCACTACTACCTTGGGTCCAAACCTGAGCAGATATTTGAGAATTTATTTGCTAATATAAGTTGGCTGCGGTCGCAGCCGCACTCATTTTGGTTCGATCCACGGGATGTAAACGAACGCGTGAAGTATTACGGGTATCCTGAAGACTTTACTGTCATTGGTCAGCAGAACTATCGAGGTGTTGACTGCTATGTTTTGGATTGGAAGCCGAAGGAGGGGCTTTATGCTGCGTCAGATCTGTCAAAACGCTGGTACGTTGGAGTAAAAGACAGGCGTCTTTACGGTTTGGCAGCCTTACGTGGTGGCCAAGTGGGTGTTGAGCACTTCACACTATGTTACCGCGAAATTGCGTCCGGGTGCTGGTTCCCGATGATCCAGGGCTACGACATCCATGATCCTGACAACGAGGGCAAATACTATTTAAGGAGCCATCGAGACTTCAAGATGATTAATGTACGGATTAATGAGAAGTTGCCTAAAGAGTTATTTAGAATCGAATTAAAAGATGGCGTCAAGGTGACCGATGAACGGTCTGGTCAGCGTATTACAAACGAATATCAAACTGGTTTTACCGGTCGAAGGAAGAATTGAAGGTATCGTTGTGGAAAAGAGTAGCGGAATGCGTGAAAAAAGACATCAAATGGTCACAACTCAAGAAAGATTTTGATATTATCATGGAATTGGAATGTTTGGTTGCGTAGCCAAGCATATGATATGGGTAATTTCAGTCGTACTGATATTGAATCTCAAGGAACGTTAGCATCTCAGAGATGAGGCAACAGCGAGGTTTCCCGAGAGAATAATAGTACGTACGCAAACTTGCTGAACAGGGGCCTTTGTCTGTTTACTGGCTCAGTCAGTGTGCAACTGACGGGGACGGAGTATGCGCGAGCGGAGTTCGTGAGTTTAAAGTGTTAAGCTTTGTAACGGCTGTTTTCAATCTTCTGAATCCTGTGTTCCACGTGGGTCCGGTGGCACAAAAAAACTGTTCACAACGACCCAAATCATAGACGGCTTTGGCGTGCCCTCGATTTCGCAGTGCTTCGAACGGTGGGCGATTACTGTCAAGGGACTCTTGCACATCTCCCCTGAGTTGGTTCGTCCGCCGTTTTTTTCTTTGCCGTTCACTTTAAGTCTGGCGGGCGGCGAGGGTTTTTTGCTGTGGAATGCCTCTGCATCCGATCCGAGCCGCCCGCCTCTTGGCATTTTGTGAAAGAAATAAGTTATGGAGCTTAAAAAGATTATCGAAATTTCAAGGCAAAAAATCATTGAGACACATAATGCGTTCTATGCAGGGCACCCTGAAGTTGCAAAAAGCTACCTTGTAGAAACATATAATCTTTTATACAAATACTTCAGGGTGTTGTCGGAACATGATATCACTAAGCTGGTTGACACCGAGACACCCCTGGAGGGATTGAAGGACTCTGTATGGACAGATTGGTTTGAGAGGCTCAAGCTAACTAATCCATCAGCATATCGTTTTTTCCTTGAAACACTAACTAATTTTGTCCAGCAGTATCCCGACAATGCTTCATACGTGACGGTTGGGGATTTACAAGGCGTATTAACTGAAATTTGAAAACAATAAGGGAATGAACCGATTATAAAATTCTTTTGAAAGGATCCTCTGCCGAGCTGGCAATGAGGAAGAATGGCAAGTATTAGTGGTCTGTGAATTGGCTCGCAAGCCGCGATGTCCAAGGGGATAGTAACCCAATCTCAACATACGCGTATGCCGGCCAAGCAGGCATAGGACAATATGACTAGTAACCAGCGAATAAAGGGGCAACGTATGCAGCGATCTGAAGAGACACTCCCCGTGCTCAGAGACGGAGAGTCTGACGAAGAAGCAGTGTTGAACCAACTCGTGGAGGGATACTCGGCGCTGACACGAGAGATACACAAGGTTGTTGTCGGGCAAGATGAGGTCATCGAGAGCGTGCTGTGTTGCATGCTGGCCGGCGGACACTGCCTGGTGCAGGGCGTGCCAGGGCTGGCCAAGACCTTGTTGGTCACTTCGCTCAGCCGAGTGTTGCGCATGACGTTCAATCGCATCCAGTTCACGCCGGACCTGATGCCGTCGGATATCACCGGGACGGACATCATCCAGCAGAATCCAAAGACGATGCAGCCTTGCTACAACTTCGTTAGGGGCCCGATCTTTGCCAATGTGGTCCTGGCGGATGAGATCAACCGAACCCCTCCGAAGACCCAGGCCGCCCTCCTGCAGGCCATGCAGGAGAGACAGGTCACCACGTCAGGAACGACTTATGAGTTGCCGAAACCCTTCTTTGTGCTCGCTACGCAGAATCCCATCGAACAGGAGGGCACGTACAATCTACCTGAGGCGGCCCTGGACCGGTTCATGTTCATGACTCACATCGACTATCCACCGCTTGACGACGAGTGCGACATTGTCAAACGTACGACCACGGGAAGAGGCAGTAACGTCGAACCCGTGCTGGACGCCAAGCATATGCTCCAGTTCCAGGAGATTGTCCGAATGGCGCCTGTGAGCGATGCGGTCATCAAGTACGGCGTATACCTGGCACGGGCAACGCGTCCGGAGGATCCCATGGCCACGGACATGGTGGGCCAGTATTTCAAGTGGGGGGGCGGGCCCAGGGCGGGGCAGTTTATGACGCTTGCGGCCAAGGCCCGGGCTTTGATCCATGGGCGCGTGACGGCGGGATATGATGACGTCCGGGCCGTGTGCAAGCCGGTGTTGAGGCACAGGGTGACGGTGAACTTCAATGCCGAGGCAGACGGCATTGCTGCCGATACGGTCCTGGACGACCTGATCACCAAGGTACACCCGCCAAAGTAGGGACGAAATCTTCAAGACAGGGGATGACGCGTGACCGCACACAGAAAACACAAGTACGTTGATCCGATCCTGTTGAGCAAACTCAAGAACATGAACTTGGTGGCCCGCTGCGCAGTGGAGGGATTCTTTACCGGGATGCATCCCAGCCCCTTTCACGGCTTCAGTGTGGAGTACAGCGACCACCGGGCCTACCAGGCCGGAGATGACCCGAAGTACCTGGACTGGAAGATGTATGGCAGAAGCAGGAAATTGTATATCAAGCAGTTCCTCCAGGAGACGAATCTGACCGCGTACATCATGCTGGACAGCAGCCGCAGCATGTCGTTCGCGTCAGGAGACAGCGTCACGAAACTGGAATACGGCAGTTATCTGGCGGCGGCCCTGGCCTATCTCATGCTGATGCAGCACGATTGTGTCGCCTTGGGAGTGTTTGCCGAGGACATACGCACTTGGATTCCGGGCAGATCGCGACGAACGCATCTCAGTGTGGTGCTCAAGACACTGCAGCACAACCAGCCCCACGGCAGGACGCGTCTTGCAGACGTTCTGCACAACCTGGCAGAGAGGACACGGCGCCGGGGGATTGTCATTCTCATCTCCGACTTGCTGGACGACGTGGACGATGTGAAGCGTGGACTTGCCCACCTCAAATACCTCAAGCACGACGTGATCCTGTTTCATCTCCTGGATCGGCAGGAACTCGAGCTGGACTATGAAGGACTCGTGCAATTCGAAGACTTGGAGAGCAGCCGGGTCGTCAGGGTGTTTCCCAAGTCCATACAAGCCACGTTCAGACAAAACGTGGGCCGGTTCATGGAACAGGTCAGGACAAATGCGCACCGCAACGATATTGATTACCATTTGATGAATACGTCGGAATCGCTGGATCGAGCCTTCATGGCCTATTTGGCGAAGCGCAAGGTCATGGGATAGACGATGGGCTTTGGACAGATAATCTTCTTGTTGGGGATTGCGGCCGTTGCCGGACCAATCCTGATTCATCTGCTCATTCGGCCCCGGTTTAAGCGGATCCCGTATACGATGATCGACTTCCTTGAGGTCAGCCAGAAGCAGAGCCGGGCGACCAGACGCCTGCGCGAGTTGCTGATACTGTTGTTGCGGTGCGCCATCGTCGCTCTGATGGCGTGCATGTTCGCCGAGCCCTTTCTCAGGCTCCAGGGTGATAAGGTCGATCGTCCGGACCATCACTTCATCATGGTGGACAATTCGCTCTCCATGACATATCAGGACCAGGGACAATCCCACCTCGATAGGGGAGTTGAAAAGGCCATCCAGTACGTCAGAGATCATCAAGCGGCTCCGGCAATGTTCGATGTATACACCTTCTGCGGGGGCTGCTGTGGCAGCAAACTGGAGGCTGCGGTAGCGGTCAATGCCCTAAAGAGGATCACGGCCACGGCCCACAAGGCGGACCTGACGGACTTCTCTGCTGCTGCTCGTGTCGCGATTGAGGAACATGAGGACACCTTTGTGTACATAGTCAGTGATTTCACCCCCGCTGCGGTGGAGGCCCTTGCGCAATGTCAATCCATCGACGGACTCCAGGATGTCAACTACGATATCATCGCTGCGCGTAAGCCGGCGAATGCGCTGGTCAAGGATGCCAGAGTGCTGCGATACCGGGAAGGTATCGTTGAACTCCTCGTCGAGGTCGAAAATTCAGGCTCCGTAACCCAGAAACGCCTGCTGGGTGCGTCGGCGGAGAGCAAAAACGATGTGGTGACTACTGATGATACCGTGATTGAGCTGGAGCCGGCAGGATCGGCCAAGTACGTACTGAAACTCAAGCCCAACAGCCAGATGATAGGCGACGATTTCCTACCGGTCGAGATCGCGCTGAGTCCCCCGGACGCGCTAGCAGCGGACGATACGTACTTCCTTGGAGTGCAGATCGAACGCAGCCCGCAGCAGCGTGTTCTGATTACCGGCAGGACCAAGAGGCAGGGCTTTCTGGTCCAGAAGGCCCTGGAAGCGATTTCCCGGGCAGAGTTCGACAACAATCTGATCATTCGGCGAAACCAAGGGCCGACGCTTGACCGAGCCAAGCTGGAAAATAGCGACATCCTCATCTGCGGACACATCAGCGAGGGCCTTGGCCAGGACATCGATGAGTTGGAGCGTTTCCTCGCCAAGGGAGGTACGGCGGTATTCTTCGTGAGCCGGGACATGTACCTTCCCACCGCGCAGCGCCTGTATGACGCGGGCGTTATCGGTGTCGAGCCTATCGAGTTGATCGACGAACGCCACGTGTTGTCCGGGCCGTGGCCGTCCGACAGTATTTTCGCCTATGCGGGCCTCGATGTGGAGACGGCAAGGGCGGCGAGGAACTACACTTTGGGCAACTTGCCGCTGTGGAGCCATTTTGCATGCCGGAAAGGCCCCGAGACCAGGTGCCTGTGGCCCATTGAAACGGGGCACAGCCTGGTCTACACTCTGGCCAAAGGCGCAGGCAAGAGCCTGCTGATCAATACCAGCATGGACGATACCATGAGCAGTCTGACCAAGCGGGCCGTGGTCGTACCCTTGTGTCGGTTGATACTTGGCTGCGGCAGTGCCGCCTATGGGTACGGTTTTCGGGTAGAAGAACAGATAACGTTGCCGGTCTTCGAGTTCGAGCGGGCCCTGGCCCAGGCCAATCAGGGCATCTGGGTGTTGGACCCAGCCGGCAATAGACATAAGGTCCCTGTCACCGGCCCGAGTCTGACGGGACACTATCCGGAGCAGACCGGCTGGCTTCAAACCCTGTCTGAGCCGGTTCGCTATGCCGGGATCAATCCCGCGGTCGGTGAAACAGACCTGCACACCCCCGAGCAAGTCGAGATAGACCGGTTCTTGGCTAGTTTGTCCAGTGACGAAGGACGATCGAACCAGATGGACCGGGCCACTATGAGCAATGATTCGCGCCGGCCCCTGTGGAGACTGCTGGTATGGATAATCATAGGGCTTGTACTGGTAGAAAGCTTGGTAGTCAATCGGATGAAAAAATGATGCCCGACAACGCCGCCCACATACTGAGCGAGCTTGTGACACGCGTCGCCAAAGTGAGAAAACGGCTCGTAAGCCTTGTACTCCTAAGATCGCTGGCACTGATCTTCTTTTCCGTCAGCGTCTACATCATGCTCTTTGCCTGGCTGGACCACCGCACCCATTTCGGCACAGGTGCACGCTGCGTCGCTCTGGTGATTCTGGTCGCAATCACTGTCGGGCTGCTGCTGGCATTCTTCCGACGGATGTTCATCAACCTTGGACTGGAACATGCTGCAAGCCATATCGAGTCCGTCAGACATTACCAGCAGCAACTCCTGGCGGCCGTTGAATACTACCAGCAACAGGCGAACTATCCCTATTCAGAGCCGCTCGCGCGCAGAATGGTACGTCAGTTTTGGGTCGAGGCCAAGGATGACGATTTCTCCACTACCGTTCCCGCTTGGAAGCTGTGGTTGTGCGCGGCCGTCATCACCGTAGGGCTGGTAGTGACGGGTCTGTTCGCTTGGAATCACTACGCGTATCTGGCACGCTATGCCGCCAGATTGGGCAGGCCGACCGCGGCCCTGGAACCTCTGCCCGCCACACGACTAAAATCACTGAGCGGGGATATAATCGCCGAACCCAATGAGACTGTTGTTCTACAGGCAGCTATTGAAGGCAGATTACCGCAGACAGGCAAACTGGTCATCGAAACACAGGCGAAAGCGCGGCGTCAGACAAAGGCAGAGACAAGTGAGCCCCTCATCGAACCTGCGTATGACCCGCTTAAGGTGCTCACCTTGCAGCCAATTGAGGGGACGGCCGACGACGATACCATTTTCAAGGGTAAGTGTAGTTTTGAGCACACGGGCACCTACCGCTACAAATTCGCGGCGGCGCAGGCAGAGAGTCCGTGGCACACCATCCGCGTATGCGTCTTCCCGGAGATCGAGAGAATCACCGCCAGGATATCCTTCGATACCGGCACACGGCAGTTTACAACCACTGAGACCGTAACAGACTTTGTGTTAAGCGCCCTCGCAGGTTCGATGGCCGAGATCACCGTGGAGGCCAGTTGCGAACTCGAGACTGCTGAGGTGAAACACCTCGATGATCGCACGGATCCCTATGCGGTCAACGGCAGTGACCGTTTCACGTTCGCCACATCACTCGACCGAGAAGGACTCATTGAGTTTCGCCTGCAAGACACTGAGGGCCTGTGGAGCAGAGAGCTGCCTCCCTTGACAGTGAAGATTACAGAGGACAAACGCCCACAGTTCTCCCTGCTCCATCCCGATGGAGATAGTCTGGCCACGAATGTGGCCAGCGTGCCCATCCGATTCGAGATAAAGGACGATTTCGGCATCGCCGATGCAAACCTGTTTCTGGACTTCGGCGACGGACGCACCGAACGCATACCCGCCACGATCGGTGACGACACGTGCACAGCCAAAGTCGATCACGTGCTCGAGTTGGAGCAATACAACCTTGGCATTGGCGACGCGGTACTCTTCTATGCCAGCGCCACGGACGTCGCCACCGGATCGACGCCGCGCGCCCGGCCGGCCAGGAGCGATGTAATAATTCTGGAAATCAAGCCCTATCGGCGGATATGGCTTCAGGGCTCGGACGGTCCCCCCCGCCCTGGGTGACGCAAGCAGGAGGGGGACCAGTGGCTGGTCCATGATCGCTTGATTGAGATACTCGAATATACCCGGGCCTTTCTCAAGAAGACCTGGCGCCTGGCCAACCAGGAAAGGCCCGACAAGGGTGACAGGACCAAACAGGTCGCCATCGCCGACGATATCGAGTACGCAGCCAAGAACCTGGAGCTTATTCGGGATGATCCCAAATACCAGTTCGACGGCACGGACATCAACGCCATCAACGCCGTGTTGGACGACTTCGAACTGGCGCGGGCCGAACTGCTGGCCAACCGAGTGGAAAACGCCATTGCCCCGGAGACGAGGGCTTATCGAGCCCTGCGTCGGCTCGTCGACGATATCATCCAGGGAGATCCCAAAGGAGGCGGCGCCGCGCCCAAAGAGAAGCCGGACAAGCTGGAACTCAAGGACGTTCAACATCTCACCCGGCTGGAGCGCGCCCGTGTTGCATGGCAGTTGAAAGCACTGAATCAACAGTTGGCCCAGGTGGCAAAGGAGCAGGAGACGCTCAACCGAACGTTCCTGCACTTTCTGGACGTCGAGGCGAAGCAGGAGAAGCGAGCGAAGGTCAACGATGAGAAGAGTTGGGTCACCGATGGCCCCCCTTCTGGGCAGCCGAGCCAGACCCCGCAGGGACCGGCGGGGTCCTCGAAGATGCAGGACAGAACCGTAGAGGGGGCATTGGCGCCGGCCAGCGGTGCGACGGGTAATTTCACGCCGGCGAGCCTGGCCGAAATCATGAAGGTTTTCAGAGCCCAGCAGAAGCAGTTGCGAACCGAACTGTCCATGCTGGAAGAGCAACTGGCGCGCATGCCCATCGGCCTAGACCAAGACAGCAATGGGTCCAGCCCGGTCGAGGCCAGAAAAGCCGCCCGGGCCCACATAGAGCAGGCCAAAGACGCCATGGATCGCTTCGAAGCGTTTCTGGCCGAGCAGTACTACGACCAGCACGATCCGAAGCAGTTGGCTCTGGAGGCTCCGGCCATGGTCAGTGCGATCAGCCGCGAACTTATGATGGCCAGGCAGGCCATGCAACAAGAAGCCAGTTCCTATACGGAGGACGATGCGGAACGGCTCAGACAGATGGCTCTGAACCTGGAAGACATGGCCAACGCCTACGACAAGTCCGTCACACCGGAGCAGCGCAGGCAACTATTGAACGACCTGGCGGCCGTAACTGCCCAGCTCAATTCGATGTCCTCCTCAGGTGCCCCTAACAATGCCAATGTTGGCGGCGACCGCTCGGGGCGGTCCGGGCCGGTGCTCACCGTCAAGGGCGGTGGCGATCAGGACATCGTCGACGCCGCTCGGTTTGCCGCCCGGCATTTCCTGTCGAAGGACATGGAAGTCACCAAGCGCCCAAACAGTCGTGTGGGTAGAACCAGCGGCGGGAGCCTGAGGTTCTATGATCAGGAAAATGACTTCTTCGAAAGTGCGGCCGAGAGCCGCCCAGAGTGATGAATAACATTGTTTTTACTGACTATCCGGGCCACAGCGCAACGCTCCTGATCGTGGGTGTGGTGACGACACTATTGGTGTGCTCATTCCGAACCGGCACGCTGCGCAGTCTGCCGATCTTACGCTGGGTGCTCGGTGCTCTCAGTTTTGTTGTGATCCTCGTGTTGATAGTATTGACATGGAATCCCTCCCGAGTGCGCAGGATCGAACGCAAAGAGCAGAACACACTGTTGGTGTGCTTTGATACCAGCGAGAGTATGAGTGTTTCTGACCAGTTGCAGAGTCGCCTGGATCAAGCCCTGGCGGCGTTTGACCAACACTTCGTCAACGGCCGGACAGACAGACCACGCTGTCGATGGTACGGTTTCGACAGTGACTGCCGGGCCATCTCGAGACAGGACATCGGCACGCGCTGGGGTGATCGAAGTGACCTCGAAGCGGCCCTGGCCAAGCTGGTCGGATATGCGCAGGCAGAACGTGGGACCGATGGGGATGTCGCGTCGAGCTTCTGTGGGGTCATCGTCTTCACGGATGGACAGGTAGACAACAAGCAGGTGTTGTCCTATGTGAAACTGCAGCGCAGTGATTGTCCGCTGGTGATCGTCGGGTGCGGCGACGACCGGCCCCTCAAAGACGTTGTCGTAGGAGCCGTAAAGGCCCCAATATCGGTCCATGTGGAGCAGCGATACGACATCGTGGCACAGATCGCCGCGCGGAACCTTGATGGGCAATCGGTGGAAGTGCAATTGTGGATCAACGACGTCCTGACCGACCGCATAGCCGTCAGGGTCCCTCAAGAAGACAAACGGCACGACGTCTACTTCTCGGCGCATGCTTTGGCGCCCGGCATTGATGAGGTCAAGGTGGTGGCCAACGCGGTGGATGGGGAGCTGAACGTGCACAACAACGCCCGGATGCGTCTGGTCGAGGTCCGGGCGGACGACGCCCTGCGGGTACTGCTCTATTCTCAAGTGGCCGGCTTCGACATCGGCAGGATCAGACAGTGCCTCACGCGAGATGCCAGGGTACAACTCGATTTCGTATACGACGCAATAATAGACCCCAAGCTGCAGAAGGAGCGCGCCGATAGACTCGTACGTTTTCCGGGATCCGCCGCCGAATTCAATCAGTACGACCTTATCGTGTTGGGCCCCTGTCGCTTTGACCAGTTCTCCGACGAGCAGATCGCAGGACTGTATGACTTCGTCACTAAGCGTGGCGGCTCCGTCGTTTTCTTGCCGGGCAAGCGGCCCTTCGGACTGGAGGGGTGTAAGATCGGTAAGGTCTGTACGCTGGTTCCCGTGGACTTCGATGGTCCGATGGATACGGGTCCCACGCACGGTCTGAGCATCACCGAGGAAGGCCGAGACCAACGCTACTCAGAGGCCGTCTGTCACGAAAGTAGAGGTGACGACATCGACGTGGCCTATTCACGCTTAAGGAAGAAACCTGCCGCGTCCACTGTCCTGCGATGCGGACAGCAGGTCCTGTTGTGCACCCAACGCATCGGCCGAGGCAAGACCGCCATTCTCAACAGCCGTAACATCTATCAACTCTACCGAGAGGACGAGGAGGGCGGCCCCCTATTCCAACTGCTCAGTGACATCGTCACCGACGTGGAGGGCCCACATAGCAAACAGAGCCGCATCGAAGTATTTGTCAGGCGAACCGGTGACGCGACAGGTCTCATCTTTGAAACCTGCGTAAAAGATCAGACCTATGCCCCGGCGCAGCAGGCCACCGTCCTGCTCGAATTCGACGACCGCATCACTATCATGAGAGAGGCTTGGCCGGGGACATACATGGCATCGATACCGGATTTCCAGGGCACCTCGGTCTTCGCCCGGGTACGTGTGGAACATCGCGGCTTCTACCTGGGAGAAAAGGCGGTCGCTGTAGAACTTGCTGACGTCAGACACGAAATGGATGATACTCGCTGTGACAAGGAATTTCTGCAAGCGCTCTGTGATCATATCGGCGCAAAGTACGTTGACGCCAGGGAAATCAGCGCAACCGCAGAGGCATTTAATCGGTTCCAGTCGTATCGCGCCGGCGGACTGGACCGACAACTCCAGCGTATATGGCCAAGATGGCGGGTGTTCGCGTTCTTGTGTTCGATACTGGTCTTGCAATGGTTCCTGAGGCGAGCGAAAGGACTCATATAGGCGCAACTGGGATTGAGGATTGAACAAATGGTAACTGAGAAAATGGCTGGTAGTACTTTATGCATACTGGGCATTCTGATGGTTGTCAGTGCAAACATGAACCAGTGCTGCGCGCTGACCAAGGATGAACCGTGGCATGTTGTCATATGTGGCGGCATTCTGCAAGATCCTCAGGCGAGTCAGGCCGAGGCGCGCGTAATTGCCGGCCTTTCCCACTTCTTTGGGGACCAGCTCGGAGTCAACCAAGAGGCCATTGATATTGTTTGTGACAAGCAATCACTGGCCTTTGGTCCAGGCGTAACCGCGTGCACGCGCAAGAGCCTTGAAAGGACACTCCTAAGCTTGGTCTCGGACACGCGGCGCATTGACAGATTCGTGTTCTACTACACTGGACAAGCCAATCGCGCAGCAAGTACACTACGGCTGAATGTGCGAGGTGAAGACATCATCCACGAAGAGCTTGTGCAGTGGCTGGGAGCTATTAAGGCAAAGCAGCGATTGATCGTATTGGATTGCCCTTGCGCCGGCTTAGCCCTCAAAAGCCTGGCAGACCCCAACAACATCGTCATCTGTTCCGCACGCAGCGATCAGTACGACAGCCCGAGGTTCAGCGAGTACTTCGTACCTGCACTGCTGCAATGGAAATCGGATGAGGATGCCGACGGCCGGCTTTCACTGCTGGAGGCGTTCCAAACTACGTGTCGAGAGCTGGATGCGTACTACGAGCAAGAGAAGTGTTACAAGTCTGAGAACGCCCTGCTGGAAGACGATGGCGACGGTGTGCCCAGTCAGCAACCCTGGTTGTTCGCCCGGAGCGGAAAAGACGGGGCCCGGGCCGCACAATTCTACTTCAGACAAACACAGGCAACCAAATCACTACGAGGTCAATGAAGATGCACGAGATGAGAAGCAGACGAACATTCCTGCGAAACATGGTGGGAACCATGCTGGGAGCTGGGGCGGCCTCAACGGCGTTGCCGGCAGGTCGTTCAGCGGCGCCAGGCCACGCTATTCCACCCGATCTCCATGACTACGATTTCTTCATGGCCCGAGTGAAGTTCGACGACAAAAGCCCTAATGACCCATGGAATGTTCAACCCGCCGGTGACAACTACTTGCTTGACGAGCTTTGCAAGGCTGTCCGATGCCAGGTGAAGCTCATTCCGGGAATGCGCAGAGGCAGGCCCAGCCGCGGCGGCGTGAACCATTTCAATGCCGTTGTTGACTTCAACTATGCCGACGATCTGCACAAGCTCCCGTTTCTCTTTATGACGGCAGGGGGGCATTACTCATTCAATGACGCGCAGAAACAGAATTTCAAAAGCTACGTGGAGCAGGGCGGATTCATTCTAATGGATGATTGTATCTCTCATGACCCTGGTGACTTTTTCTACCACAGCTCGTGCCAACTGTTGGAGCACCTGTTCGGCAAGGCGGCCGTTAAAGAGATAAGCACAGGGCACGAGATTTTTCACAACATTTACGATCTCAGCCGGGTAGGGATGCCGTACATTCAGGGGATGAACTGGCCGCCGCGAGGCATATTCATCGAAGACCGACTGGCAGTACTTCTCACTTCTACAGACATACATTGCGGCTGGGCAGACCGGACTCAGACCTGGTTCGGCCCTAATGTAACGAGACGGTTTGGGGGCAGGGGTATCCATGGCTACAACGAGGCCATAAAGATGGGCATCAACCTGATCATGTACGTGCTATCTCATTAACTGAATTACATACTCTCTACTATTTTCAATCACTCTGTCAGTTTGTTCGGAAACATCCTGTACGTATCTTGTTGCCATCGTTAAGTCAACATCACCGAGAAGTTTTTGAACTGTAAACGGATCTCCTGACCTCGCTGCCACAGTGACAGCGGTTCTGCGAAGAGCGTAGAAACATGTTCCCTTCGGCTGTGCCTACCATAAACTCCGTCCTTGTTTATTCACAAGGGTTTACGTACACCAGCTTGGTGGAATTTGTTTCTCTGTTAGCCTCAGGTCTGTAATACATGTGCTCAGTTTATATTCAAAAGCTCCTTACTTCTCTCTTATCATCGTTATTTTCTCATCAAGGTCATTAATATTGAATCCCTCAGCACGGACTATGTGCTGCTTGTCCGTGAGAATGAGTCAGGGCAGGGATTTAACACCCCTGGATTAGCGTACGGTGTCCACTTCTGTAGCTTCTTGCCGCAATAAAACATTCAGTGTGGATATTCCACGTCTTCGACAAGGTAGTTGCGCAACGTTGTTCTGTCGTATTGCATCCACGACTTTGTAAGTCTTTCTGTTTCCAGCTTGAAGCGATCTCCCATAGCCGTAAATATACGATGATATATTATTGCCTTCAAGCTTGATTTCCTGGAAGTACAAGATTTCGGATAATTACCTTGTTAAATCCTCAAATCGTTTTTGATTGGTTATAATCTCACAATCGCCGTTTGCATAACACACCACAGCGCCATCATTCGACCACTGGTCGTATAATTCGTATAATATTACCTCTTTCGAAGGATCCGCATCGGCATGGGGCGGACGGTATCGAATAACAGTCGGGCCGTCCGGTTGGTTTGGTGCCGCCTGTAAGCGCTTAATTATTTCTTCTGAGAACTTTCCACCGGCAAGATCTGCTATTTCCCTGGGGTATTTACCCTCGTGTTCCTTTGCGAAATGAATACACCCCCAATGTAAGTGTGTCATCTTTAATGAAAGCTTCTTTTTGTAGTCCGGCCATGGCTTTAGTAGATGTATCAAGGTTTGAACGGGTAGCAATTCGGAATGTGAGTCTAACATTGTCACCACTACCAGATCATCGACCGATTTCTCTTCATAAACCTCATACAACATGATCTCTATTGATCGGTCTTCTGCATTTGTGTCCGGCTTGCGGTATCGAAACACAGGTGTTCCATTCGGTTCTTCCGGAGCAGCCAGCACCTTCTTCAGCACCTCATCCGTGACGATACCTGATGTTAAAAGATCCACAAATTCACTTGGGAACTGGCCATTGTGTTTATTTACATAGTACAAACACAGCTTACCCAAATGCATTATCTTGGCCCCCATTCTTGCTTTGTCATCCGGCCAATTTCCTGTAAATTTTCTTAAATCGTATCCTTCAGGTGGCTCAAGACTAAAAAGACTGTCATCCAGTTCAGTGTCTATTTGGATTGACTTATATAATACTGGTGAGCGTATCTGGTCCGGCCACTTATGTTCAATCTGAACCGGGAAGTTGGTTTCCAGATCAATCCATACTGCGGTGACCCGACTATTCTTATGTGTTTGAAGCATCCGTACTTGTTGACCATCAAGCTCTACATTGCCAAGATCTTCAACCGCTTCCTCACTCAATTTAAGCAGATAATCACGTAGACTTGTATTGAGTTCTGTAAGTTTCAACTCGCCAGTATTGTCATCGACGTAGTAATCGGAACTTTTATCATAAAGAATAGCGGTTTTTTCGGCCGGTCTAATAGTCAGTTCCTGACGCTTTTTGAAATCTGTAATACGTATTTCTCCAACGAATCTGGGCCATGGTGAAGTTAGCTGGACACGCCGCTCACGATTGGGCTCTTTGAACATTTTCTTTGTTTTTGAGAGATATTTCCCATCTTTCCCCTCATCTTCATATGTTGCCTCGAATATCGTTATGCATGAAAAAGTTCGTGCCTGTTTTATGCTATCCATCGCGGCAGCAAATACGGTGCTTGCTCCATCGATAGGTGTACCCATATAGTTGATCCCAAGTATTATCATCGCGATGAATATTACTGCTGCGGCAGCTAATTTTGTGATTCTATTGTTCATGATTATTCTCCATATATGTGGTCCTACTAACACCGACTTTGTCTTTCTCGATTCTTCCATTTTGGTCACAGCATCGCCGAGAATTCTCTCATCCATTTCGGCATCAGCAGGGATGTATAGATTCTTGAGATATGATCTTTTAACCAATTTTTCTATGTTTTTTATGTTCTTCATTGTTCTTATTCACCATCCAAAATTGAACGGAGTTTGTTCAAACCATATCGATATCGACTTAGAATTGTATTCAGTGAAACTCCTTTGCCCTTAGCTATTTGTCTGAATCTCATTCTGCTCTGCAGATGGAGAATGATTACTTCACGCTGCTCGTAAGGAAGCTGAGATATAGCCCGGGCCAATTGCTCAGACAGCTCATCAAACATAGCAGAGTTATCTGGCCGATTTCGATCCGGTAGAACAGGCTCAGTTCTACCTAAACTAATAGTTTGTCTCTGAAGAATCGCTCGATTTCCATCTCGTGCACGATTGGCGACACAGATTGATAAATAAGCTTTTAGGCTTCCGCTTTGCCGGAAATCACCCGCAGTTTGTGCAAAAGATGCAAAAACGTCGTGCACAACATCTTCGACGCCATTTTTGTCATTCAAAAGAGCTGCGGCCACCTTGAGTAGATCATCCCGATACTTTTCATAGATGTCACGCAAAGCATCTGTGTCCCCGCGATTGAACCTCCAGACAAGCAGCCTATCTTCCAGCATTCTTTTTCCGTTCGCCAATACTCACAACAATCGATTGTCATATTTAGAAACGACTGAAACAACCATTTTAGTCTAAAGAAATTTAGATTTTTTACCAGATTTTACTTTACGAGGTAAAAAAGGTGGTTTTCGGCATTAATAAACGTGATGAGAAAATAACGATGATAAGAGAGAAGTAAGGAGCTTTTGAAAACAAACTGAGCACACTCATTACAGACATATACTCAGTCGCCCATGGCAAATTCACGTAAGTACTACAATAATAAAGAGGACGAGTTTTTCCGGGGGACCGGCTAACACACAAGCAAAATCAACTACGCTCAGTACTTTTTTAATTTGGCTTGATTTAATATAAAAAGTCCCCTACAATGACAGTGAGATCCATCATATCTGGCGAAAATTGTCGATTTGGAAGAACCTTACTTGATCTAAGTGAGGGTCAAAACGCACTTTTAAGGAGAAAAGCTATGAAGCCTAAAAAAACTTTCACTAAGAAAGACCTTGTTGTTACTTTATTCTGTGTTGTATTCCTGCTGATGAACCTTGGGGCCATTGGTAGTGACAGCCGCAAACAAGTAGATGAGTGTCGGTCAAACCTCAAACAATGGGGCCTTATCTGGGGAATGTATACCAAAGATAACAGCGGCTATTTCACGAAAGGTTACATGGGGGCAGCAACAACCAAAAACGATATGTGGATGGGGGCGTTACGGCCCTACTACCGCAATAATCATAATCTGTGCTGTTGTCCGGTGGCCACGAAACCTGTGAGTGATGGAGGCCGAAATCTCTTTTCAGCCTGGGGCGTATTTGACGGTAAGGGTTGGACTACGAAAGGTGATTACGGTAGCTATGGGATAAATAGCTGGATTTGTCACCCACCACTAGCGAAGACTGGTTTGCGGGAGCGATTGCCCATTGAATATTACTGGCGGACTCCCAATATTAAAGGTGCATATATGATACCAGTGTTTTTAGATTGCTGGTGGATCGGTGGCTGTCCCCGCCATACAGACGAACCCCCTGCATATGATGGTGAGCCAGGGCATTTTGGTAGTCAAATGAAGCGTTTCTGCCTTAACCGGCACGATGGGTACATAAACAGCCTTTTTATGGATTGGTCTGTCAGAAAAGTCGGACTCAAAGAGTTATGGACCTTGAAGTGGCATCGTAAGTTCGACACCGCAGGCTCCTGGACCAAAGCCAGCGGCATACACCCCAAAACGGTCTTCAGAACCACCTTAACCAGCTTCTCTACCGGCCAAAAAAACAGCGAATATATTGGGCAAATAGCCCAGAATAGACTTGCTATAATCCCCACTATATGGCTCTATAGGGTTGATGTAACCCTTTTATTAGAGGCTACTTACATGATTAGAAGAGACAGTTTTACAGGCTCAGGGAACGGGACCGTCGGCTACCGTGGCAATAACTGGTCTGCCGGAACGAGGCTTGTCGTAAATGCCCTGGCAACCTTGTGCCTCGAACAAATCGAACCAATTGTGAATACTTTGTCGGTTGCATCCAAGTATTTCCACAATCTGGGTAACTGCATAGCCCATAGCACTGAGCCGGATTGCCTGCGCTCGCTTGCGAACTCGATTATTCGGCCCACGACGGTACAATTCTTCAACATCCTGACGCTCTGTTTTGGTCAGGATTCTAATAAATCTTTGTGGCTTCATGCCGATGTTCTCCAAATTCCATTTAAAACCTAAGGAGTTTCATCGGCAAAAGACACTTATTGTCTAAAAACTTTTTACAGGTAGCTTAGCTATTTTTATTTTTTGGATTACTCTAACTGCCATGGGACTGCCAAATATAAGTATCGTTGAAATTGTCAACATTTTCCAAACACAGTACGATATTAGGGATGTCGAAAATCCACACAAGGGAGGACAAAAAGTAGTCTTTCCATGTATAATTGATGGTCAAAAATGCGCCATTCTTGCTATTTTGTTGGGCTCTGACTCAGACCAGACGGATGACGAGT
>Ga0307378_10003283_pt1 | contig 23831 bp, 21 predicted proteins | sample UN1MG_FD_202238 | JGI IMG/M metagenome (GOLD analysis project Ga0307378, IMG submission 202238) | Soil microbial communities from Risofladan, Vaasa, Finland - UN-1 | ecosystem: Environmental > Terrestrial > Soil > Coastal area > Acid sulfate soil | place: Finland: Risofladan, Vaasa | collected...
GCGCTAATAGGAACTAATAATTCGCCTTCTGCCCTACCAATAATAATTTCCACTAAAGCGGAAAAACCGGGCTTAAACTGCTTATCCGCCTTATCTAACTGCACTGTAACCGGGAGAGTAACTACTCCGTTTACATTTTGAGTGTAATTATGAATCTCCTCTACTCTCCCTGAAAATTCTCTCCCCGGAAAGGCATCCAGGACAATAATTACCTCCTGCCCTACTTCTATCTCCAAACTATCAATCTCATTAATTGCAACTTCTATTTCATAGCTGCTGTCATCAATTATATTGGCTACTTCATTTCCTGAACCAATGAAATCACCCGATTTGGCGGAAACAATAGTAATTAAACCGGAAAATGGGGCTTTAATAGTGGTATCTTCTAAATTCTTCTTAGCGATTTGAAAATTCAGCTCTTGTTCATTTATTTCGCTTTCTGAACCACTAGTCTTAATTAACTCATAGGTATTTTTTGCTTTTAAATAATTTAGCTCTTGCTGGCTTTTCTCTAATCGCACAAGTACTTCTCCTTCTGTAACTCTATTTCCCGCGCTGATCAATACTTCTTCAATTTCTCCGTTCAGACTAAAAGTGAGAATTTTTTCATCAGCCGGCTGCAGGTATCCACTGGTAGAAACCGTCTTTTTAAGATCTCCTCGCTCTACAGATGTAATCATCTGAGGAGTAATCTTGATCTTTTGTTCAGTCAATTCCTCTTCATCTGTTTTGTTTAAAAACCTGCTCCCGACAAAAAAAGCAATAATTACTAAAATAATAATTATTCCGACAATCAACCATTTCTTCTTCATCTTTTTTTCACTCCTTAACTTTAACCGCTATTTTCTGATTCCTAAAAAATGAGCTATTCGTAATTTATTTATTAAAATCTCTTCTTTAGCAGATTTAAGATCTATTTCTGATTCCTGCCAGTCAAGCACCTTGTATTGAAATTCGCTATCACTAATCAAGCCCTGTTTAAGCTGAACCTGAAAAGATTCCTCTTCTAATTTAGCTTTTTCACAGGACATTAATTTTTCTTCCAGGTTCAAGCTATTTATTTCATACTGGTTGATTAGGACAGATAATTCTAATTTTAATTCAGAGACTATCTGCAAATAATCATCCCTTGAATTTCCTAATTTTACTTGATATCCTTCGTCGTCTATCTTTTGTTTTCCTCCGTCGAAGATATCGTAACTTAGTTCAACTCCCACTCCCCAAGTATTATCCTTGCTGCTATAAGCGCCAAATAAATCCACCTGTGGTTTATTATTAGTTAAATTCCATTCTGCTTCTTTTTGAGCGCTATCTTGATCCAGAAGATTATTTTTAATTTTATAATAGTTCTCCACTGCTAATTCCGTGAACTCTTCTTCTTTAAAATTAAATTCCAAAGAATCAACCCATTTTACAATCTCTTCCAAAAAAGGCGAATCCTCCACCAAGAGCACTTCGGTCTCTTCCGGCAAATTTAGATTTAAATACCATCCGTTCTTTTGTTGGAAAAAAGTATTTTGAGCTTGTAAAAAATTTATTTCTGCTTTTTTCAAAGCGATCTTTGCTTCTATATTCTGTCTTTCTCCTGCTTCACCAATCTCAATTTTCTTTAATATCTTGTTTAAATCATCTTGAGCATACTGAAAATTGGTTTTAGCTAAAGATAATCTTTCCTGCAAGCGTAAAAGATTAAAATAAGATTCTAAAAGCTCTATTTTTTTGTATTCTTGCTGCCAGGTTAGATTTTCCCTGGCTTTAAGCAGGTTATTAGAAGTGAAATATTTTTCCTGTTCTGATTTAATGGGAAGTACAGGATAAAGGCTTTTAGTTGCACTAAAAGTGCTGGTAGGTCCTGCTGAAAGCTTTTCCAGATCAAACAAGTCTTCTTCTTTTATGGAAATTTCCGATTGAAGGATTATTCCATTAGGAAATAATTTCGTAGTTTTTAAACTGATTTTAGGACTACTTCTGGTTGCTAAACTGGTATCTCCCTCATCAACATCATTTGAGTTATCGTTAGTCGGTTCTTCAAAACCACCTGCAATAATCGGATTAGCACTAATATTGGTTTTAAAACCGTATTCAGTATCAATTAAATTTAAACTTCTTTCTATGGTTTTAATGCTGTCTTTTATTTCTTTAATTGAAGAATTATTTTCAATCCCCCAATTAAGAGCTTCTTCCAAAAAAATCTCGTTGGCTTGGACATTCACTCCGGTAAAGATAAAACTTATAAATATTATTAAAAATAAAATAAAAAATAAATTATTTTTTATAATTCGGTTCATTCAATCTCTCCCTCTTCAATCTTCTGACCTATCAATTTCTGTAAGGTTAGTTTAGCCGTATAGTAATTGAGGAAGGCTGAATTTAAACTATACTCTGCTTGCAATAAACTTATTTCTGCTGATAAAAGATCTTTTTTAGTTTTAAGGCCCGCTTTTACCTGTTCGACTAAAATACTATTATTTTCCTGAGCTTGATTAAGATTTTGCTGGCTTAAATCTAAGCTATTAATAGATTGCTTGTAAGCATAGAATTGTTTTTTAATGGAATTTGATAATTCTTTTTGAGTTTTATTAAAATTTAAATTAGATAATTCTATATTATTTTTCAGTTTTCGTAAATCTAATTCCGGACTTGCGGCTACTTCAGCCCTCTCTAAATCGATTTTATCCAATTCTATCTGCCTTTTTCGTAATTCCAAAATAAAGCTGTTTTCAACGGCCTTTCTTAGGGCTTCTTCTTCATCTATCTGCCAAACTTGGGGATAATCTACCTCGACTAAATTAAATTCTTCTTCCTCTTGATCGTTTAATCCTAATTCTAATTTAAACTCTCTAAAAGATTGATGGTAGTCATCATTGGCTTTTTCTAAATTAAAGACAGCATTATTGTAATTGTTTTCCTGCCCAAGAAGATCTAAATTTCCTTTGTACCCGGCTTTAACCTGTGCTTTAACTTCCTCCAATAAATTTTTTTCCAATTCTGTTTCTTTACTCTTGGCGGTAATATTTTTTTTAGCTTGATTTAATTGAAGATATTTTTGTATCACATCAATAATTACTTCATTCCCGGTCTGGTTATAATTATCCTTTGCCTGAAGTAGGCCTAAATCTCCCTGTAATTCTATGTAGCGTGATTCAGTGAGCAGGTTATTAGCTTTTGTTTTTTCATAATCTATTTGAGCATTTTCTAAATCTAAATTGGCTATCTTTAAATTTAAATTATTTTCTAAAGCCAAATTAATTGCTTGACCAAGATTCATCTCTCTCGTTTCCGCAGCGGACAATCCACCGGAAAAAATAAAAAATATGACCAGAAATAATATTGTACCTTTTGCTATATTTTTAATCACAAGGGAACACCTCTCTCCATTACATATTTTTATTAAATTTATAAATCCACCGTCGATAACGATGGTAATGACCAATATAAAGCTGCAAAACAGGCGTCCACCGTTTTCACGAGGGTAAGCCCACCCTACGATGTAGGGGTCGGATTTATCCGACCCGGTTCCTTGCGGGTTCGATGCCTGCCTGTGCGTTCCCGCACGCAGACAGGAATCGAACCCCTACAAAAGCACAATCCCTACGAAGTAAGACTTCCTATAGTAGGCAAAATAATATATCTCTCTTTAAAAGATACTGCCTACGGCAGTGTTAGTTTACTATTCTCTTTATCTATATCATGTATATACTAAAGCAATTACTGTGCCAATTTATATCTAGTATCTGGTATTGAGTATCGAGTACCGCGTGAAAAAAAGAACCAGAGAAAAAAGAAAATAAGAAAACAAAAGCAATAAACATTCTTTTCTCTTTTTTATTACCCCGCTAAAATGTACACAAATAATATTTTTGTCATATTATTTTTGTTATTTTTCTATTAATCGTGCTGCTTTTTCCCACTTTTTTCCAAAATACTGTGCAATTTTTTCTCAGCTATCAATGAACTTTCCTAACAGGTATGCCCGTATTTTATAATTAAATACTTTACCTTTTATTTTACCACAATCTCTTCCTATCTTCCTTCTTTTTATTCGTATTGCGTATCGCGTATTGCGTTAAGAAGGAGAAAAGAAGATACAAAAAAGTAATATTCTTCTTTCTATCTAACTACCCCACTAAAGCTTACACTAACTCAATCAGAAATTAGAAGATTATTTTTACACTAGTAAATTTCTCATCTTCCCCAAATATTCACAATTATTACCCCGGCCAGAGCAATTGCCCCTCCGGCTAATGATAAAAAGAAAGGCATTTCCCCTAACCATATCCAAGCAATTAGTATGGCTAATACCGGGGATAAATAAAGATAGCTCACGGCTACAGAAGCCGGGATTCGTGAAAGGACATATGCCCAGGTAATATAAGCCAAAGCAGCCGGGAAAATACCCATATAAATAATGGCCAGCGTTGCCTCGATCGGTGCGTTTTTTATATTCTGAAATAAACCTCGTGAAAAAAATAATTGAAAAAAAGTTCCGCTCCAGATTGCATAGGTGACAAATTTCAAAGGTGAGTATTTCTTTAAATAAGGTTTTTGTAAAACAAAATAAAAACTCGTACTTACGGCAGCTAATAAAATCAAAAAAGCCGCCGGTTCAAATCTAACTCCTTCGCCTTCTCCTATGGAAACTAAACTTACTCCCAAAAAACTTATTACAATTCCTATCCAGCCCCAAGTCTTAATCTTTTCTTTTAAAATAAACATAGCCAGGATAGCAGTAAAGATGGGAGTAGAGGCAATTAAAAGACTGGCAGAACCAGCAGTTACTTTTATTTCTCCAAAGGTGAGGGCAAGTTGATAAACGGTTATCCCTATAAAGCCAAGAAAAAATATTACGGGCAGATCTTTTTTTTCAGGTAAGGGCATACGGGTAATTATAGCATAAACTAACAAAACTGATGAAGCAGTTAAAAAACGAAAAAAGACTAAGTTTCCAGGACTGTAGGCTTTTAATCCCACCCTTATACCGGCAAAGGCAGATGCCCAAAAAATTAGAGTAAATGCTATTGCCATTAGAATGCGGTAATCGATTAATACTTTTTCTTGCTTGCTACTTTTTTTATTCATATCTTACTTCCTTTATAATACTGTTTATATTTTCAATAATAGAAATTATTAGATAAATAGAAATAATTACTACCACCAGATTTTGCGAACCAATATACATTTCTTTAAAATATAATCTGGTAAAGATAATAATCGTGATTCCCAAAAAACAAACAGCGCCTACGTATTTTCCTATTTTATTTTTAACTATCTTTTTCTTTAAGAAAGAAATATAAACAAAGGAAATAAAAGAAAGTAAAATTAATAATATAATATGTACAGATACCATTTGTTTTAAATACCAAAGCACAAATACTGTCAAGACTACCATAAAATCTGCTGCAATGTCAAAAATATCCCCTCCTTTGCAGCTGCTTTCCGCTTGTTTGGCTACCATACCGTCAATTATATCTGATATGCTGATTAACAGTATTATTACCAGAGATTGAAAATATTTTTCCTGTAGCTCGCCTATAATTAAAAAGGGGATAAAAACAATTCTGGAAAAAGTTATTAAATTTGCTAAAAAACCTTTATTTATATTTTTTATTACTTTATTGACCTCATTACCCTAAAAAATTATTGATTAATTAAAAATCATTTTTTATCCTGTCCTGAGATATCATAACTTTTTTATCAGTTCTTTACTAAATAATTTAATTTTTTCTTGCAGTTCATCCTCTTTTTCAGAAGTAATAAACTTTTCTTTTCCAATTATCTTACCGCCCTTTTCCTCAATTAACTTGGCAGCTTTGGCAGTATCCACATCAATGCTTTCTTTACTTCCACCGGTAAGCACCACAAAGCATTCTATGCCTGAAAATTCGTTCTGTTGAATAAAGTTCTCAAGCGGCGGCCTGATTAGTCCAGCGTAGACTGGTGATGCAAACCCAATTGCCCTTGCATCTTGTAAATTAATTTGTAAATCTTTCCCCGCAGAATATAAGATTACTTTATATTTATTTTGGGTAATATTTTCTGCCAAAGCTCTTAGCACTTTGGTAGTAAATTTGGACATTCCGGGATGATACACAATATATATTTGTTCGGTGGAATCATCACTTCCAATTGTTTCCGCAGGTATATTCTTCTCTCTATCCAAAATGGAAAGCACCGCAGAACCTACGCCTGCAGGCAGGATTATAATATAGGTTAAAAAGTAAAATATAATTAGTAAAATAACCGCTATTATACCCGATCTGCCTTTTAGTCTGAAAAAAATAGTGTGCAGCCAAAGCAAAGAAATGGCCGCAACAAAGGGGGAAATTCTAATTCCTATAGGAATTATCTTAACAAAATTTGTAATAAAAAAAGGTATAGCCAGCAATAATATAATGATGGTGTAAATTATAGCAAAATTCATTTTAAATCCCTCCTTAAAATTTTTTAAAGTATCATTTTATTTAGAAATTTATTTACATTTTTCTTACAACAAATATATTTAAAAATTCTCTTTTTTACAAAAAAAATAATAAAAAAAATACAACAATTATTAGAGTATAATTTTTACCTTACTGCCGTTGTTGTTTAAAATAAAATTTCTATTGAAGTTTACTTTTCTTTTCTACCACAATCCCCTTCTGTCTTCCTTTCTTTTTTAAATTCTTTTCCACATAAATTGCTTTTTCGGTAAAAGGGTCTATTTCAGTATAGTACATCAGGGTAGAATAGGTTGAAGGAGTGGGAGTAAATACCTGGACTTGTTCCGGATTAAGCTTCAGTTCTTTAGAAGTATATTCTCTTAATCTGTACATATCTTCTTCTCTGCAACCCGGATGAGCTGCCATCAGATAATAGGTTAAAAATTGTTTCTTTTTCTGTTCTTTATTTATCTGAAAAAATTTATCCCTAAATCTTTTTAAATATCCCTGGTCAGGTTTACTCATCTTTTCTAAAACATTATTTTCTGTATGTTCAGGGGCAATTTTCAGCTGACCCGAGATATGATGCTTAACTAATTCGCGTAAATACTTTTCTCCATATTTTTGGTCACTTAGTAACATATCATAGCGTATGCCTGAGGCGACAAAAACCTTTTTTACTCCCTCAATCTGTCTTATCTTCTTTAAAATTTCCATCTGCCTTTTATGATTTATCTTTAGATTCGGGCATATCTGTGGATACAGACACCTCTTATTCGGGCAGCTACCGGATTTTATTTTTTTCTGGCATTCTATTTTATACATATTGGCGGTGGGTCCACCCACATCCAAGATATATCCCTTAAAATCATCCAATTTGGTCAATAATTTTGCTTCTTTCAAAATTGACTTTTCGCTTCTCCCCTGTATAACTTTCCCCTGATGGATGGTGATGGAACAAAAATTGCACTCTCCGTAACAGCCACGGTGAGTAGTGATAGAGAATTTTATGGTCTTCAGAGCTTCTACTTCTCCCTCTTTTTTATAATAGGGGTGGACTTCCCTTTCGTAGGGCAAATCATGAACCCTATCCAATTCACTTTGGACAAGAGGATAGCTTGGCGGATTTTGAATTAAATATCTGTTATCCTGCTGTTGACATAATCCTTTAGCGGTTAGAGGGTCATTGTTTGCATAAAAAGCGTGGAACATAGAGATAAATTTTTTCTTTTCTTCTTTAACTTCCTGATAGGAAGGGAGCATTGTATATTCTTCTTTAGGATGAGGAGAGATGTAGCATATCCCTCTGATATCTTTCCAACCAATGCCGATCTTTAAATTATGGGCTAACTTCAAAACAGATTTTTCTCCCATACCATAGACCAAAAAATCGGCCTTGGCATCAAAAAGTATCGCTCTCCTTATTCTATCGTCCCAATAATCATAATGGGCTATTCGGCGCAGGCTCGCTTCTATTCCTCCCAGGACAATCGGTTTGGTATTTTTAAAATATTTTCTTATCAGATTAGAATAGACTATAGTCGCTCGATCAGGCCTCTTGGTATTTTTTCCTCCGGGAGTGAAATCATCCTTCCTCCTCTTCTTCTTAAGAGCAGTATAGTTGGCCACCATCGAATCTACCGACCCGGCGGTAACTCCCCAAAAGAGAGCAGGCTCTCCCAGCCTGGTGATATCTTTCTCGCTCTCTATATCTGGCTGAGCAATAATACCCACCTTATACCCTGCCGACTGAAGCACCTTTCCTATAACCGCTGCTCCGATGTAAGGACTGTCTATATAAGTATCCCCGGTTACAATAATTACATCCAGCTTATCCCAGGATAATTTTTTCATCTCCGCTCTGCCAGTGGGTAAAAACATCTACGGTCTCCTTTATAACCCCAAAAAATTAAAAAGTCCAAGCAATTTAGCAGACATAGATAAGATTGCTATAACAATAAATACTCTAATCCATTTATCTCCCTTACTCACCGCAAAATTACTACCTAAATACGCACCCAGAGCATTCCCGATAGCTAAGGTTAATCCTAAAATCCAATCTACTTTGCCATGAGTTATAAAAACTATAAAAGAAGAAAAAACATAAATAAGAACGATAAATACTTTCAAAGTATTAATTTTTACTAAAGACATTCCCGTAATTAAAGCCAGGGCTGAGATAATAATAAATCCTACTCCGGCTTGAATAAACCCCCCATAGACACCTATACAGAAAAAAACAAACATAGATATTATCAGGCGTGTGGAGTTTAGATTTTCCCCTTCAATTTCTTTTAAAAATTTTTTCTCCGGGCGAGTTAGAATTAAAACCAAGATTATAATCATAATTACTGCTAAAGTCTTTTGGAATAATTCTTCAGGAATAGATATAGCAAACCTTGCCCCTAAAAAAGAGCCCAATACTGCAGGGATAGCTAAAGTGATGCCTAACTTTGGATAGAAAAATCCTTTTCTTCGAAAATTACTCACAGCTACAACATTCTGAACCATCAAAGCAATACGGTTAGTTCCATTTGCTACCGCTGCTGGCGATCCCAAAAAGATAAGCATCGGCAAAGTAAGCAGTGAACCTCCTCCCCCCAAAGTATTCATAAATCCGGCTACAACACCAGTTACCAAGATTAATCCCACATGTAATATCTCCATTAATATCTCCTTATTTTTCAACTTTTTTATAGTAGTAAATTTTATTAGCTAACCCTTAAAATCGTCTTCTATTAATATGTCCGCAAAAAAAATAGAATAAACTATAAAAAGGGGGTAGACTTTTATTTGTCACATAACACACTAACCATTCTTGGCTTTTATACATTTCAAGGATTTTTCAATATTTACCATATTGATTAAAAAATATCTTATCATACTCCAAATCTCCTTCTTGTCTTGGCATCTTAATTTCATCAGAGTATCCCACTCCAACTATTGCTAAGACACGCCTATTATCTGGAATTGACAATATATTTCTTATATACTCCTCAGAGTCAATGGTTTTAGAATATTTTCTTTTTCTAATTTGTATCCAACAAGCCCCCAATCCAAGTGTTTCAGCTGCTAATAAAATAAAAGTAGTGGCTATAGAGGCATCTTCTATCCATACATCAGATTTAGTTGAATCAGCAGTGACTACAATCCCCAAAGGCGCATTAGCTAAAAATGCTGAACCACTTATTTTTGATTGGGATAATTTTGTCAGTAATTTCTTATAGTTTACAAAGATAAATTCACAAGGATACCTGGCTTTTGATGATGGAGAAAATAATACTGCTTTAATAAGTTTTTCAATTTTATCTTTTTCTATTTCCTGTTTCTTGTATTTTCTTATGCTCCTTCTATTTTTTATTAAGTAGAAAAACATGATCGCCCTCCTATAATATTTTTTTCTATGTATTGCTGGTATTTATTCAATATATTATTAAGAATATTTTACAATTTTTATTGTACTAAAGCTAATTTTTTAATACAAATTCCTGGTTATTTAAAAATTAAAAGTGTACACCAGGTTAAATATTTTACAAATTGTAGTATAAACTGTAGATTTCTTAAAAGGCTTTATGGTCGGGTTAAAGATTAATAAAAAATACAAGCAGGAAAGCCTTGTAAAATGGGGGCTTTAGATGAAGGTAACGGGAATCCAGTATTTTTTTATGACACAAAACGTCCCTTGTTATTCACGATAAGATGTCGCCGTATTCACAAAATGTCATTTCACCCTCAATAAATACCCATTATTCTTTAACCATTCTTCATGCTCCTTATATTCCGGGTCTAAGCTTATCACTTTATTCCAAAATGCTTTTGAATGATTTTTCATTTCAAGATGCACGAGTTCATGAACAACAACAGAATCTATGATAGGTAAAGGTGCCATGATTAATCTCCAGGAAAAACTCAGATTACCCTGGTGAGAGCAAGAACCCCATCTCTTTTGTGCATTGGTAATATTTATTTTATTATATTCGAATCCCCTTTTTTGCGCATATAATCTAACCCTCTGGGATATTGTTTTATATGCTCTTCTCTTATACCAAATAATAAAAATATTCTTCGCGTATGATAAATATTTTTTTGGAAGGAAAAATTCATTTTCAAAATCCAATAAAATTTTTCGATTATCCGCTAACTTTAAATTGTAATAATTCCCCAGATAAAGGAATCTTTCTCCATTAACAAATTCTTTTTTATTAAATTTCAAATTCCTTAATTGAACTTCTTTTTGCGTCTTCTCCAACCTTTTCTTATATTTTAAAACAACTTTATTAATAGTTTTTTCACTGGTATTAAAAGGCGCTCTTACAATTAATTCAGCATCACTATTTATATACATAGCAATACTTCTTCTCTTCGAACGTATTATCTTCTCGATTTTTATAATTCTGCCCTCCGGTCCGGTATTAAAATTGTCAAGGGGACGGTTCTTCTGACAACTTTCTCACCGTTTCCCGATTTACTCCAATTAAAATTGCTATCTTCCTATCTGATAAATTCGATCTTTTTTTTAATTGCAAGATCAAATCTTCTTTTTGTTTCATATGTTCTCTTTTTTTCATATCCTCTTTTTTCAAGTTCTTTGATTTCAGATATCCATTTAGATATTCGTTAGCATTTACTTCGTTTATTTCAGATTTTATAGTCTCTTTCATCTCAAGAAAATTCTCTTTTTCATCCTTATTACTGTAATTTTTAAATTCTTTTAACGCTTTCTCTATATCTAGGGAAAACATCTCCAGTATATCTTTTATTTCAGGAATTTCCGAATGATCATCTAATATGTCCGTATAACTAGAGTAACTGCTCCATTTATATTTTTCTTTTTTGGCGATATTTGCTTTTTCGGGATTATTATGGATATATCTTATTGCCGAGAGCAAATAAGCCTCATCTTCGATGGTCTCACTTTTATACCTATCCTGAAAGAGGTGTCCCACTCTTTTATATTTATTATTAAAATAATAGACATAACTGGTAGCTATTCTTTTAATTATTTGAGAAATTGTTTCTTTTTGTTCTTGGATAACCAGATGTATATGATTGCCCATAATACAATAGGCGTATAATTTAAAATTCTCATTTGCTTTCTTTTTAAAAATTATCTTAATAAATTTTCCCTTGTCTTCTTCATCAATAAATATATCTTTCCTTTCATTGCCCCGGAGCATGATGTGATATATTCCTGTTTTACTGGATTTTCTAGAATGTCTAGGCATTTGATCACCTCTTTAGATCATCTTATATCTTTGGGCAAATATTGTCAAGAGAACCGTCCCCTTGACAATCCCCTTGACAATGTTCACCATTTATGCCTATAACTACCTCTTTATAGGGGACAATGGTTTCTGATTTTAACATAGCAATCTTTACTGCACTGAATAGGCCACCACAACAGGGAACCTCCATCCGGACAACTGTTATACTTTTGATACTGTTTCTCTGAAAGATTTCAGTAAGCTTTTCGGTATAATATTCATTATCATCTAATTTGGGACAGCCGATAATAGTAATATGATCTTTTATAAATTCCTGATGAGCGTTTCCGTAGGCATAAGCCACACAATCAGCCATTACTAAAATATCGGCATTGTTTAGATAGTCTGACCCGGGATTTATTAATTTAAGCTGAACCGGCCAATTTTGAAGTTCGGAGGCTTTCTGCCTAGTGTCGCATGAGCAATTATCTGTTTTTTCAGTATCATGCAGTGTTTTTGAAACAGCTCTCTCCCGAGCAATGTTTCGAGGCGTAGCACCTGCGCAGGCACAGACAGGTATTTCCTGCTCTTGTTTTTGTTTGCACTTACATTTCTCATCTACTGCCTTTTGATCGTAGGGGTCAGCCTCCCTTTGGATAATTTCAATGGCGCCGGTAGGACAAGCGGGCAAACAATTTCCCAAACCATCACAGTACTGGTCACTCACCAATTGAGCTTTACCGTCTACTATTTGAATGGCTCCCTCATGACAGGCATCGACACATAGGCCACAGCCATTACATAATTCTTTATTAATTTTAATTATCTTTCTTTTCATGATAATCTCCTTCTTATTTTTTAAACCGCAAAAATAATATTCTAAAAATAATCTTGGCCACTTTCGCCGTTTTTAGGCATTTGTTTTTTCAGAGTCATTGTATTATCATAAGAAAAGAAAGTATGTAACCGATGTTACCGATTTATTTTCTGGAGGTTTTAAATATGAATATTTTATCAGATAATTTGAAAAGATGTATTTTATTTAAGGATATGAGGCGTGAGGATCTTTCTAATTTTTTGAATATGTCTAATTATACCTTAAAAAAATATCCTGAAGGAAATGTTGTAGTTGTTGAAGGCAGCAAGTGTGAAGGATTGGGGATTTTACTGGATGGTCTATTGGAGGCACAAGCCCTCTACCCTTCAGGTAAATTGTTGACTATTGCCCGATTAAAGCCAGTAGAAATATTCGGAGAAGCGTTCCTCTTTTCTAAAGTAAATAAATTTCCGGTTACTATCGAGGCAATTAAAGATTCAAAGATTATGTTTATAAAGAAAGAAAATTTACTCAACTGTTTAACCAGTTGCCATAAGTTTATGGAAAATTTTTTAGAACTACTGTCTAATAAATTATTAATCTTAAACAAGAAGGTTAAGCTGCTCTCCTTGGAAAGTATCAGAAAAAAGATTGGAAATTTTCTAATGGAAGAATATAAGAAGCAAGGAAGTAACATTATAAACGTATCCCTCTCCAGAAAAGAGATGGCCGAACATATGGGAATTCAACGGCCTTCCTTGTCAAGAGAACTAATTAAAATGAGGAAAGAAGGAATTATCGAATTCGATAAAAAAATCATCATAATCAAGGATATAAGGGTTTTAAGTAAATTTTAGCCATTTAAATATAAAGAATTATTTTAAAAAGAATAGGTTAAACCGATACTAATCATTCCTTTGGGTTTCTGTTGAACTCCCTCGGAAACAGTTGAACCAAAGAGAGAATCTTCTTTGCCAAAATAAATTGCTGCACTAAGATCAAGACTTAGATTATTGCTTAATTGATTACGATATCCGGGTATAATAATTATACTCCCGTCATTTATGCTGGAAATAGCCATTAAATTAATTTGAGAAAATTCATCAATCTCATAATTTGCCATACCCAAAATTAACCCAATATTTTCATTTAAATTGCTGGCAGCATTTCCGGCAAAAAAAGGACCCAGGATAGAGGACAGTTTTTCTTTTTTCATTGACAAATATTCTAACTGGAAATAAATTTTATTTCCCGCTTCAAAGAAATAACTATAATCACCACCGATTAGATAAGCAAAATCACCATCATCATTATCTTTAAAATAATAGCCCAGGGCTCCATATATTCCTATTGGTCCCAAATCTCCTTTTACAGTAAAACCTATTCTCTGGCTGGCCGGGATAATGGTTCCCTTAAAATCCATTTCCGGTTCCCGGACATAATTCAAGGTAAGGTCATATCCTTCAATCATGGTTCTGCCTCTCAAGCCCCATTTAATATCCTGGCTGGATTCAGGAAAAGCAGCTACCAATGATACACTCGAATTCCAATTCAGTGGGATATAAGCTTCAACCGCATCCTGGTATTTGGCGCCGGTCTCTTCGTCCATTATCATCGATCCTAAAGTAAAATCAACCGGATTGAGCATCGAACCGAAAGACCAGGAAATAGGCTGACGACCCAGGGTTAAATGTAATTTTTCAAATTTATGTTTAAGATAAAGTTTTTTAATTAAATAATCAAATCCTCCACTCATGGGATTGTTAAATAAATATATTTCGAATTTAGCCTGGGTATTATTATGAGTCGGCAAGAATAATTCTAAATCTAAACTTTCCTGAGGATAAGCGGAAATATTTCCTTGATCATCTAATATAACTATCAGAGAAGCGCCAACTTCTCCACCAATATCAACCTTGGCAGAAATTGGGATTGACCCCAAGATGAAGAAAATTATAAATAGAATGATGATATTAAAATATTTTTTCACTCTTAATGTTTGCTCCTTGTTAATTTCCTTAGTTACTTCTATTCGAATTGTAACATTTTTTACGCTTTATGCTTTCTACGGGCAGACACAAGGTCTGCCCCTACGAATTACTTGTTACTTGTTTTGTTACTTATCACTCATTACTCATCACTTGTTTTATTATATTTATCTTAAGTTCTGCAAAGAAAATGTTTCTTCGGGAATTTCCAGATTAAATTTGATTTGAGTAATTGTAAATTCGGTATAAGTATCTTTTCTCAGCTTGTTTTCCATCACTGAATTTGTAGGAACCCAACGCCCTTCAATTTCTTCTATTATGTTTACTTTGGTTTCTTTTAATATGCGACCGCTTTCAGCATATAATTCTTCTTTTAAACCGATAAATCTTTCCTTATCTATCCAACTTACTCGACGATAGTACGAAACTTTAACTCCCTCTCTGGCAATGCCTTCCAATACATAACAGGGACGGCCTTCAAATTCTTCTTCCTTAATAATTTTAAAATCATATAAATCGGTTAACTTATCTGCTTCCATGACATCCTGATAGGAAAAATCACTTCCCATCATTCCCTGATTAAGCATATGACCGGATATTTTAATGATTTCCTCTGCATCAGGAAAAAACATCCACAGATCATCTTCTCTCTTGAGGAATTTTGTTCCTCTATCCTGTGAATTGGTAAATTCAACTAAAGAATTTTTTTTATCAGTCAAAGCATTCATTGTTTTGATTATTTTTCTACTACCGCTGACAATGATCATTTCTGCTTCCATTTGAGCTGTATCAAAATATTCATTATCATCTCTCTTGTTGATAATTTCCTCGGCAGTCATTTCAGCAGCAGCTGCTGTAATTAAACTTGAAAATAATATCGATATAACTATTCCTGTAAATAAAAGCCCTTTAATTTTTTTCATCCTTAACTCTCCTTTCGTTTTTTCACCCCCACCTTAATCCTCCCCCCTCAAGGGGGAGGAAAGTAGGATGGAGGACAATATGCTTATCCTATCTTTTTTTGAGTTATTGTAGGGGTCGGATGAATCCGACCCGTCTTTAGTGGGTTCGATAAATCGAACCCCTACACTATTAAAGATAAATTGGTTACTTAACTACTTAATTAATTTACTTGTCATTGCGAGCCACGATTTATCGGGGCGTGGCAATCTCGGATCGAGATTGCTTCCCCTGCTTTCGCATGGGGCAGGCTTGCATTGCTCCTCGTAATGACATCCTAATTTCTTACGGACTCGATGAATCGAGCCCCTACATCTAAATGATAAAATATTTTTTATGTTTATGCTTTCTGTGGGTACACACTAGGTCTACCCCTACATATTACTCATTACTCATCACTCATTACTTGTTATTTTTTACTATACGCTATATGTTTAATCCTTATTCTTTCTCTGGGCAGACACAAGGTCTGCCCCTACATATTACTCAATTACTGATTTCCTACACGCTATACGCTATACGCTCTACGCTCCACGTTAAATTTGCCTTAAGGCTTCAGTCGGTTCAAGTTTAGCAGCCTTTCTCGCCGGGATAATACAGGCAATGGTGACAATGACTACCCCTAATGTAAAACAAAAAACAAGATTCTCCAGACTAAAGACAGTATAATAAATTGGGCTCATCAAAAAATCTGTACTGTCCATTCCCTCCAAAGCCGCGGAATAGTCGATACCGACAACAGAGAAAACTTTAGTTAATATTCCACCCATTACAGTACCAATGGCACTGCCAAGTATACCGATAATTGTTCCTTCCATGGTAAATAGAACCAATATTTCCCTGCTTTTTAAACCCAGGGCACTCATCATCCCGATTTCACGGGTACGTTCATTTACAATCATGATCAACGTATTCACCAATACAAAACAGGCCAATATGATGATAAAAATATAGATGGAATTGTACATTTTAATAGCAAAATCAAAAAGTTCAACCAAATCATAACCCTTATTCCAAAGCTGTAGTAGATATTTTCCGGATTCATCTTCTTGGGAAAACAATTCATTGAGACCGGGCAAAACCGAAGCAGCTTTATCGTGATTTGAGGTAATTAAAAGTAATTCTGTTACCTCATCCGGCATCTCCAAAATCCTCTGGGCTTGACCTAATGGAAGGAAGAAAAGTCTATCATTTAGCGCCTGTATATCACTTTGATATTTCCCGACAATCTGAAAAGTAGAACCCTTAAAGGAACCAAAAGGAGTCGTGTATAAAATAGTAACTTTCTCCCCTACTCCACGACCTATTTTTTCCAATAACCCGGCTCCCATAACAACTTCCTTTTTTCCCTCCTGAACCATTCTACCCTCGGTTATATTTTTATCAATTCCCATAAATTTTATTTCCTCAAGGGGGTCAACGCCCCATCCCATCATGCCGACTAATTCATCTTCCAGGCTGACCATGGCACCAAATTTAAGCCGCGGAACAACCTGTTCCACCCCTTCCACTGACTTTATCTTTTCACTCATCTCTCGGTAGCCTTTACCGTTAAACCCGTCTAAAGTATAATTTAAAGACATAAGACGCTCTTTTAATTTGTATTCCTCATCAATAACCCGTATATGTCCGGCTTTATAGTGGATATGATTTTCAAAAAAAGACTCTAACATCCCATTGATTAATCCACGGGCAAAGACCACTGCAAAAATAGCAAAGGCAATAGCAATAATAGAAATTGATGTTCTAATCTTGGATCTCGATAGATTTTTCTTCGCTAGATTCCATAAAAATTTCATTTTTTACCTCCTTATCGATGATAGATTGCTTTTACCGGATCTTTTTTAGCTGCCCAATATGCCGGTAATATACTGGATAACACTGCAATGACGACACCTAAAATAAATAAAAAACTGAAAGCAGGATAATTCCAGGCTCCATAAATTCTATCGAGAATGGGAATGCCAAATTCAGAACCGTCTCCGCCTATATAGGCTATGCTAAATCCGTATTTCACCAACGCGCTTACACCTGCATACCCAAGCAAACATCCCGCTAACCCACCGATTATACCTATGCCGGTTGCTTCTACCATAAAGACAAAAACAATCTCCCACTCTCTCATTCCCAGGGCTTTCATCATGCCGATTTCTTCCGTTCTCTCCAGGGCAGACAGGATAACATTATTAATAATCCCCAGCATACCGATAAGAAGAACGATTGACAGGATAGCTCCGATTCCACCCTTTTTGGCAACACTTAAAGCGATTACTGATGCAGCAGATTCTTTCCAGGAATATGCTTTCAAATCCAGGTCTTTATTTTTAAAACCGTCCGTCAATGCTTTGGTGACTGTGTCCTCATCTCCGGAAACTGTTTTTAAGGCAAGCATAGTAATCCCGTTACCCACGTTTAATGCCTGCTGGGCAACATCTAAAGGAACAAAAACAATCCCGTTATTAATCATCGGATTGGGGGCCCTTATCAGTCCTGCAATCTCCATATCGATGGTATTAAAGGTATCCTCTTTCGTTCTGACCAGAAGTGTAATATAATCATTAACCTTTAAATCCATCAATTCGGCCAAGCTTACTCCTATTACTGCTTTTGATTCGTCCGGAGCAAACATTGAACCTTCAACGACATAATTTTGAGTAGCAAAAACCTGGTTATATTGCTCGATAGAGATACCCATACCTTGAACTGCTACTTCATCAATCCCGTTATTAAGGTTGGCCATAAATCTTAGCTCGGGAGACACTCCCAATATTCCATCCGTGTTCTTTATGCTCTCTTCCATATCCTGATTTAAATAAACTAAATTTTCCAGAGGAAGTTTTTCTCTGTCTTCCCAGTATTCGGGATAAGTCACCTGAATATTCCCGGTATCGTAATTCTTTATATTTTCAAAAGACACCTCTTCCATGCCGTTCATAAGCGAATCCATAAGCAAATAACTGAAAAATGCAAAGGCAATCACCATAATGGTAATTACGTTTCTCCTTTTTTGACGGGTTAAGTTTTTTAGCCCGAGCTTAAAGCTAAACATCTTTTACCCCCTCCTTTCATCGGCAGAAATCATACCATCCTTCAGGTTAATAAATCTATTAGCATACTTCATGACCATAGGGTCGTGGGTAGAAAAAATAAAAGTAGTGTTTAATTCTTTATTCATTTTCCTCATAATGTCTACAACACCAGCAGCATTTTCAGAATCAAGATTGGCAGTCGGTTCATCCGCCAGGATAAGCTTGGGTTCTTTCACTAACGCTCTGGCGATGGCTACTCTCTGTTTTTCTCCACCGGAAAGTTCATTCGGTCTTCGGGATTCCAATCCCTCAAGCCCTACTTCGGCTAATATTTTCAATACTTTTTCTTTCATTTGTAATTCCGAAGAATGGTCAATTAACCGGATGGCAAATTCTACATTTTCATAAGCCGTCAATACCGGAATCAGGTTATAACTTTGGAATACAAAACCGATATTGAATCGCCGTGTCATAGCAAGTGCTTTTCTGGAAAGATCACTTACTTTCTTGTCATTTAGGCGAATTTCTCCTTCTGTAGGAGTATCCAGACAACCTATCATGTTTAGAAGTGTCGTTTTTCCGGAACCGGAAGGACCAAAAATGGTTGTAAATTCACCTTCCTCTACTTCCAAATCCACACCTCGCAAAGCCGGTACTTCTATTTTCCCTTGCCGATAAATTTTTTTGACTTTTTTTAGTTCAAGTAAAGCCATTTAATTTTCCTCCTTTATTAAATTCGAATGCAGTAATGATTCCTTTTTATATTTTAATTATTTATCCAGTGAATACATTTAAGATAATTTTCTTTCATTATTTTACTCTTTATTTTTATTTTTTTACCTACCGATGATAAATTGCTTTTACCGGGTCTTTATGTGCTGCCCAGTAAGCAGGACCTATGCTGGAAAGCAAAGCAACAACTATTCCAAAAAAGAAAATGAAAACAAAAGAAGAAAAATTCCAGACCCCGTAAATTTTATCGATTATCGGTATGCCATATGTGGACATGTCTCCGCCAATAAAACTTAAATCGTATCCGTATTTAACCATCCACCCTACTCCCGCAGCACCTAACAAGCAGCCGGCTAATCCACCGAGGATACCTATACCGGTTGCCTCTACCATAAAGACTAAAACAATCTCCCACTCTCTCATTCCCAATGCTTTCATCATACCGATTTCTCTGGTCCTCTCCAGGCTGGACAGGATAACATTATTAATAATCCCTATCATACCAATCGTTAAAATGATGGTTAACATAACGGCGGTTTCGGCATCTTGAGCAGTACTCATGGCTATTATTGTTTTCGCAGATTCCTCCCAGGAGTAAGCATTGATATTCATGTTTTTTTCCTGAAAAATTTGATTTATCTTGTCTATGGTTGGGTTAATTTCTTTATCATTTTTTATTTTTACGGCCATCATGCTAATACCATTTTCCACATTCAATGCCTGCCGGGCAATTTCCAAAGGAACAAAAACAATACCATTATTAATCATCGGATTTGGCGTATGCAGCAATCCAGCAATTTCTAAATCAATGGTATTGAAGGTATCTTCTTTCGTCCTGACTAGAAGCGTAATGTAATCATTAACTTTTAAATCCATAAGTTTGGCTAAACTTACTCCTATGACCGCTTTTGATTCGCCCGGGGCAAACATCGAACCTTCAATGACATGATTTTGAGTAGCAAAAACTTCGTTATATTGATCGATAGAGATACCCATACCTTGAACTGCTACCTCATCAATCCCGTTATTAAGGTTGGCCTTAAATCTTAGCTCGGGAGATACTCCCAATACTCCATCCATATTTTTTATACTCTCTTCAACATCCTGGTTTAAATAAATTAAATTTTCCAGGGGAAGCTTGTCTTTGTCTTCCCAGTATGCAGGATGAGCCACCTGAATACTCCCTGTATCGTAATTCTTTATATTGTTAAAAGACATCTCTTCCATGCCTTCCATCATAGAACCTATAAATAAATAAACGAAAAAAGCAAAAGCAATCACTAAAATAGTAATGAAATTCCTTCTTTTCTGGCGGGTTAAATTTTTCAAACCGAGCTTAAAGCTAAACACCTTTTACTTCTTCCTTTCGTTATTAAAAATCATAGTATTTTTCACTTAATTGGCTTTTTCGTATATTTTATTATCGGATGAATATAGCTTCAAATAATAGAAACAATGTTTTTTTCTGCTAATTTCCAAACGAATCACTTTTAATCTTTTCACAAATTTATTTTTTCAAGAAAAAAATTTAAAATATTTCGATTGACAATATTAACCGTTCCTTCTTCGGCACCAATAATTCTTTCTATGGCATTTTCATAAACCTTGAATTCTTTTTCAGCTTTATCCAGATTTTTTAAATTTTTATCACTTCTTAATATAAGGTTAGGAATCCTTTCACTGAACGTATAAGCTACTTCGAAAATCAACCTGGCAGCTTCTTCTGGGTATGGTGTATTGAACGCTTTTTCTTTTATACCCTGCCTGATAATTTTGCTAAATTCAGGTGCCAATATCTCTATGCTACTCCTATATATTTTAAATCTAAACAATATATTTTTATCATCATAAAGCACTTTTAGCAACACTTTTAACAATTCTAAATTTTCTAATTTTACACTTCGAGTAACAGCATAAGCCCTGTTTAACTTGGTAATAGCATCTAAATCTTCTCTATCGGCAATTTTTTTGACTTCTTCTAAAATCTTTTCACTCAATCTTTCAATCAATGCATCTAATAAACCTTCTTTAGATTTGAAGTAATAATAAAAAGTACCTTTAGACAATCCCATTTTTTTAATAATGGCTTCAACTGAAGTTTTTTCATATCCCTTGGTAAAAAATAATTCTTGTGCAGTATCGAGAAATTCCGTTTTACGTTCATCATGTTTTTTGATAATTCTTGCCATAATTATTTCACCTTTTGTATTTTGACTGACCGTCAGTCTATATATAACATAAATTTTTTTTTCTGTCAAATTTATATTCGTATCGCGTGTTACAGCGTGGAGCGTTTAGCGTAGAGCGTATAGTTAAGAAAAAAAATACAGGGAGTAAATTCAAAATAAATTAGTCATTATTGAAGCAATCGTAGGGGGCAGACCTTGTGTCTGCCCTCTTTGCAATACAAAGAAAGTATCGAGTGAAGAAAGCGGAAGAAGTTCATTGGGATGTAGTTATAAACTTTAATTTACCAAATACTGCGCTTGCTTCAATTTCTAAATATCCTTGATTAGTGCTTATATCGCCTATCCTATATTTTTGGGAACTAAATATCACTGATGATTTGTCCGGTAATTCCAATTCACCAAAAGCAGAACTCGCTTTAATCAATGTTGGAACATCAGGATTAAGGATAACTTTTCCCTCTGCGAATATGGTATTAACCTCTATCTTCTTCACCTCATCTTCTATCTTTACTTTTGATAAATCGACTGTACCTGAAGCAAATATAATATTATATTCATCTTGAACTTCTGAAACCCTGATTATTCCTTCTCTAAAGACAATGTTTCCACTATCCTGAAAACCAAAACCATTAAAAAGGATAAATATTCCGAATAAGACAATAAGAATCCCTATTATTAATTTAAATATATTGATATTATAGTTAAAAAAACTGTTCAGAAGTAAAATTATACCTACTGTTAAAAATACAATTCCCATAAAAACTCCACCAAATAATCTCATTTTATGCCTCCTCTTTTTTCTTAATAGATGGTGATTTCTCTAACTCATATTATTTCTTATTTTAAACAATATACAACTTAACACCGATATTTTTAATAATCTCTTCATACTCTTTGGAAATTCCTGAATCAGTGATAACAATATCAAAATCGGTAAGGTCTGCAAAGTGCGAAATCTTAATTTTCCCAAATTTTGAAGAATCAACTAATAAAATCTTTTTATTTGAAGATTGAATAATTGCTCTTTTAGTCTCCTTTTCATAAGAAGTTGGGGTGGTAAGCTCGAGTTTTTCAGAAATACCCCCCACTGCAACAAAAGCTATATTAGCTCTTATTTTTTTTATTATCTCTATTCCCTCAGGACTTTCAAACATTAAAGTATTCTTATGGAAATAACCTCCGGGAAAAACTAACTTCCAGTTCTTATTTTCATAAACGTTAAATAAGACATTTAAAGTGTAACATATAATAGTAACAGGCATATTTTCCGGAATAAATTTAGGAATATTTTTTGTAGTAGAGCCGGCATCTATAATAATCACATCATTAGGATTGACCAAAGAAGCTGCTTTTCGAGAAATTTTAATCTTTTCTTCTAACATCACAGATTCTGCAGTTTGAATTAAATACTTTTCTTCATCTTTCTCAATCGGGGAATTCCTTTTTAGAATAGCACCCCCCGGGATAAGAGTAACAACATTATCGATTGATAATTCTCTAAGGTCTCTTCTGATAGTCATCTCTGAAACTTCTAATCTTTTAGATAAATCTTTGATGTTCGCAAAACCATCAACAGATAATCTATTTAATATAAAATTAGTTCTATAATCGTTTCGCTTCATAATTCGCCTTTTTATTTATATAATTAAAATTATTTTTCTTAAAGAAGTCATATTAATTATAACTTCAGTAAATAAGTTATATATTTGTAACCCATAAACGGCATAAATCGTGGAATTAATAATCCCACGCTTGCCTGTATAGCATGATATACTAAGAGGAAATCAGTAAATCCTATTTAATGATCTTTATCCTTCTCCTATCTATCGTGGATACGCCCATAACTATAGCGATTAAGCCGAAAATTACCATCTGGGTACTGCGACCGACTCCGAGCATTAACAATCCAGCTTGAATCCAGGTGATGATAATCACGCCAAGCAAGGTTCTTTGGGGACCTCCCACGCCTCCCGTGAGTGCTGTGCCACCCGCCACTACGCTCGCGAAAAGCGGTATGGTCATATCTGCGCCCATCTCTATAGAACCTCCCCCAAACTGTGCCATGTATAAAATTCCTGCCAGTCCGGCAAAAAATCCACTGAGCATGAAAACGTAAATTCTATTACTTTCCACGTTGATCCCTGAAAGCATAGCACCTATCGGGTTCCCTCCAATCGCGTAAATACGCCTTCCAAATGGTGTCCATATAGCAATGAAAGTGCATAACATCCAGACACCTATCGCCCAATAGAATATCGATGGTAAACCCGTTATAAAGGTTACTGAAAGAGCCCTGAAGGTCCTATCACTCATTATGTGAAGGAAACCCTTCGAGAGGTACAGCGCTATTCCCTCAACGACAACTGAAACACCTAGCGTTGCCATGAAAGAGGGGACTTTTAATTTTGCAAATAATAGCCCGTTAATGAAACCGAATCCCACGCATATCGATAAAGCTAAAGGAATTACCAAGAGACCGAACTTATCGATATA
>Ga0307378_10003288_pt1 | contig 23802 bp, 19 predicted proteins | sample UN1MG_FD_202238 | JGI IMG/M metagenome (GOLD analysis project Ga0307378, IMG submission 202238) | Soil microbial communities from Risofladan, Vaasa, Finland - UN-1 | ecosystem: Environmental > Terrestrial > Soil > Coastal area > Acid sulfate soil | place: Finland: Risofladan, Vaasa | collected...
CCAAGAGGTCTCGCCAAAAAGTTTTCTTAGGAGCCCGCCCCAAAGCCTGTCATCCTGAGCCCTGCCAGCCACTGGCTAAGGCTTTTTTCATGGCCCTTTATGGCAGGGCGTGAGGATCCCCTCGCTCGGAACCAGTGGCGTCCCAAGAGGTCTCGCCAAAAAGTTTTCTTAGGAGCCCGCCCCAAAGCCTGTCATCCTGAGCCCTGCCAGCCACTGGCTAAGGCTTTTTTCATGGCCCTTTATGGCAGGGCGTGAGGATCCCCTCGCTCGGAACCAGTGGCGTCCCAAGAGGTCTCGCCAAAAAGTTTTCTTAGGAGCCCGCCCCAAAGCCTGTCATCCTGAGCCCTGCCAGCCACTGGCTAAGGCTTTTTTCATGGCCCTTTATGGCAGGGCGTGAGGATCCCCTCGCTCATACCAGTGGCACCCCGATCAGTCTCACCAAGCCAGAAAAAAGGGGACAGTAACTGGGCCCTTGTTTTGAATCAACCATCACCCTTCTATATTTGTGGTGCACCGCGCTGTGGACATTGTGCACACTATGGACACAACGAAGCGCGTACACAGGCGAGTTCAAGTGAGAGTCCAATTGAAATTAACCGGGCGTAGTCGTATGGTAATGGGATTGCATCGGGCGCAGGCCTGATTATGCGCGCACGTGCGCGGAGGAGAATCGCAATGAACAAAGGAACACCTCGGCGTGAGTTCTTGAAGCATACGGCGATGGGGGTTGCGGCGTTGTCGTTGACGGCGGCGACGCGGGCGCGGGCACAGGGTGCCAACGACCGGATCCGGATTGGCCAGATCGGCTGCGGCAGCCGCGGGCTGGACGCGCATATGGCCGGCGTCAACAAATTCGCCAAAGAGCAAAATATCGAGATCGTGGCCGTGGCGGACCCGTGGCGGGTGCGGCGCGAGATGGCCGCAGCGAAGTGCAAAGAGTGGTACGGAATCGACGCAAAACAGTTCGTGAGTTACCGCGACCTGCTCGAGATGAAGGACCTGGATGCCGTGATGATCGCGTCGTGCGACCACCAGCACACAACCCACCTCGAGGCGGTTGCCGCGGCGAAGAAGGACGTGTACGTCGAGAAACCGCTGGCGAAGGAATTCGGGGGCCTGAAGCACGCGGTGGATGCGGTGAAGGCCGCGGGCGTCGTGGCGCAGGTGGGGACGCAGTTGCGGAGTATGTCGAGCATGACGGGTGCGCGCGAGTTCTTCAAGACGGGCGCGCTGGGAAACGTGGCGCGGATCGAGCAGTGCCGAAACAGCAGCCAGCCCTATTGGTACAGCTATGTGAAAGATGCCAAAGCCGAAGACGTCGATTGGGACGAGTTCCTGATGAACGCGCCCAAGAAACCATTCGACGCGGCGCTGTACACGGGCTGGTACGGGTACCGGGATTATTCGGACGGGCCGGTGCCGGGATTCGCGAGCCACTACCTCGACCTGATCCATTACATCACGGGCGCGCAGTTCGCGAGCAGCGCCGTGTGCATCGGCGGGGTGTACACGTGGAAAGACAAGTACAACTTCACCGCGCCGGATAACGTCCAGGCAACGTGGACGTACCCGGAAGGCTTCATCGTGTCGTACTCCTCCAACTTCGGCAACGGCAGCGGAAACTCCTTCAAGATGTTCGGCGACAAAGGATCGCTGGATCTCGTGAATTGGGGCAAGCCGGTGTTTTCGACCGACGGCGTGGACAAGACCAAGAGCGGCGGGAAGGACGAGACAAAAGACGTCGCGCCGGTCGAGCACGCGGACCATTTCCTCGACTGGCTACAGTGCCTGCGCTCGAGGCAGACGCCGAACGCGTCGATTGACGCCGGCTACCAGCATGCGGTGGCCGTGCTCATGGCCGTGAAAGCGATGGACACGGGCCGCCGGCAGATCTACGACCCCGAGAACCGCGAAATCCGCGAAGGGTGATCTAAATGATGACAGCGATTCTGGTGGTGCTAGTTACGGCGGTAGGCGCCGAAGACCTGATTGCGCCGGGGGCGGTGGTTGAGAAGCTGGCGGGCGATTTCGCCTTTACCGAAGGCCCGGCATGCGATTCCGCAGGGAACGTGTTTTTTACCGACCAGCCCAACGACCGGATCCTCGAGTGGGACGTCGACGGGAACCTCACCACGTGGATGCAGACGAGCGGGCGGTCGAATGGGCTGTGTTTCGACAAGCAGGGGTTCCTGTGGGCGTGCGCGGACGAGAAAAACGAGCTGTGGCGCATCGGGCCCGACAAAAAGGTCACTGTCGTTGTTGCCGGCAAGTTCGAGGGGAAGCTGCTCAACGCGCCCAACGACGTGTGGGTCGCGCCGAACGGCAGCGCCTATTTCACCGACCCGTTCTACAAGCGCGACTACTGGATCCGCGGGCCGGCCGAGCAGCCGTGCCAGGGCGTCTACTACGTGGCGCCGGACGGAAAGCTGGCGCGCGTGGTGGACCACCTCAAGACACCCAACGGCATCATCGGCACGCCGGACGGCAAGACGTTGTACGTCACCGACCTCGGCGACAAGAAAACCTACTCCTATTCGATCAACCAAGACGGGACGCTGGCGAACAAGAAACTTCTCTGCGAGATGGGCTCGGACGGCATGACGATCGACGACCGCGGAAACGTTTATCTCACCAGCAAGGGCGTGTTCGTGTTCGACAAGGCCGGCAAACAGATCGCGCACATCGACGTGGACGAACCATGGACCGCCAACGTCTGTTTCGGCGGAAAGGACATGCAAACGCTGTTCATCACGGCCAGCAAAGGCCTTTACGCGATCCGCATGCAGGTGAAAGGCGTCGGCAGCCAGTAAAGTGTTTACACGGACGAACACGGACTGACACGGACGAACACGGACAAATTCATTTCAACAACATTTCGCTGAACTGCGTGATGCAGAAGTAGCCGAAAACGACGAAGGCCAGGACGAGCCCCGCGGCGAAGATGGGGTGGGGCCGCAGGATTTTGCGGGCTTCTTCGGAAAACAGCTTTGGCATCACGAAGTAGAGTGTCAAGCCGACGGCGAGCGCTTGCAGGGGGGTGAGGATCAGCCCGTCGAGGATAGCGCCCAATTTCACGAGAAACACCGGTTTCAGGCCGTACGTGTAGACGATAATCATGTTGGAGGCCGTGTAGATGAGCAGGATCGTGCGGAACTGGATTTTCCACGAGTATTTCGCCACCGGTGACGCGACGACGCGGAAACAGTCCGCCAGGAGCCGCGGCCATCCCGCAAACTGGCCCAGCAGCGTGCTTATCATCGCCGCGAGGCCGGCCAGCATGAAGAGATCCCCCCCAAGCTCACCCCACCGGTCGCTGAAGATGCGCGACAATTCGAGCGCCACCGAGTTGCCTTCGGGAGCAAGCCGGACGCTACCGAGAACGCCCGCACCCGCAATGAAAAACGCGCCCGTGACGAGGATGCCAATGGTGGCGGCCACCGCGGCGTCGGCATAGACGATTCGGCACCAGCCCAGGACTCTCCGGGCGTCGGCGGCGGACAGGGCGCGCAGCCGGGCGGGATCGAGCGGCTCGCCAAACTTTCTGCCGCGCGCCATGCCGTAACCGGCGCCGAGCACCCAGTACGTGTACCACACCTGGCTGGCGAACCCGCCCGCGGCCCAGCCCAGCAGCGGCAGAATTTCTTTCCAGGGAGAAGGGTTGACGACGCCGGTGGCTCTTGCCCATTCGGGAAGCTCGGGAACATGAAAGCTGAACAGGCCGCGGAAAATTTCGCTGAATCCGGGCCACGTGTGGATCGCGACGTCGACAACGCCGACGATGATGAGCGCCACAAGCAGCGACATGACCTTTTTCAGCGGCTCGAACCGGCCGCTCCACACCAGCAGGATCACGGCCAGCGTGATGATCCAGCCAAGCAAAAACGGGCGCAGCGGCACGAAATAAGAGGCAAACATGCCCGCGGCCGAGGCGATCGCCGCGGTCGCGATTGCGCCGGAGCACACCTGCCCGATCAGCACCGGCCAGATCACCCAGTTGCGCGGGCCGGGCGCACGGCTCATCATGTCGATCATGCCTTCGCCCGTGCAGACGGTGTAGCGGGCCCCGGCAACGCCCACCCAGAGCTTGGCGAAAATGGCCAGCGTCGGCGCCCAGAGGACGGCGATGCCGAGGAGTGCGCCGGTCCGCGTGGCGAGGATGACTTCGCCCGAGCCGATGTATTCGCCGCACCAGACCAGCCCCGGCCCAAGCACCGCGAGTATAGCGAGCCCCCGCGGCGGAACAAGAAGGCCCGACTCTGCGCGCGGCGCGGGCTCTACGGACGAAACAGCCACGATTCACTCCTCGACGCAAGGATATCCCGCAAGACAATGGCGATCAAATGAGTAGGCGCGGTCGTCTCGCCCGCGCCGTCAACGTTCCAAGCTGACGTCTAAATTATCACCAGCTTGATCGCAAGAAGATTCCATCTTTCCGGTTAAATGACCCCCGGCAGAGCCGCGGGCTTATTGTTGCCAGCCCCCCAAGGGGGCTGGTTTGCAAACACGGGGCCAACTTCATAACCCGTCAATTTAGCCCGCTTCAGCGGGCTCCTCTTTGCACCCTGCTTTAGCAGGGGTGGATAAGGCATTCTACCCTTCTTATTCCAGCGCGCTTCAGCGTGACTTCTCCAATCGCGTTCAGCGTTCATGACAAACCGTCCATGCAGTGCCATCACCTAATGCCCACCAACCACTGCCGAAAAGGTCAAACCGTTGTGAGTCCCCCGGCACAGCCGGGGGGTTACCTGTGTCTTGCTTAGTTGTTGATCTCAGCTTGTGTCGATAAGTATAGCCCGTGGTCTGGACGGCGCGGGCGTCTCGACCCCGCCTACTCTGCCGCTGTAACCGGCCAGTCTATACGCGCAGAAAGATCTTCTTGCGGTAGAGAAACCAGACCACGAGCAGCGACAAGGCCAGCGAGACAATCATTTGGAGAAGGTACGCGACGTCGGGCCCGACGGCGTTGGCGATCGATCCGCCGACAAAGCGCTCGGCAAACGCATTAAAATCCACAAACTCCCGCGCAAGATAAATTGTCAGCGGGTTTGCACCGATCCAGACAAACGGGCCCACCCATTTCCGATACTGCCACACGTCCACCACCAGATAGAAAAGCCCGAGCAGGACGTAGCTGTAGCCGCCGGCCACCAGCACGTACGACGGGCTCCAGATTCTCTTGATCACCGGGAACTGAAAGCCCCACAGCCAGCCCAGCGCAACCATGAGCAGGCCGCCGCTGATACAGACGGCGAGTTTGCGTTTGTCGGGGATGCGGTCGCTCTTGATAAGGAGCGCGGCAAACACGCCCAGCAGGCACGTGGCGACAGCGGGTAGCGTGGCGAGCAGGCCGTTGTTGTCCCACGTGCCGTCGTACTTTCGGCCGGGCAGGAGCAGTTCGTCCATGAAACGGTGCCAGTTCGAGTCGACCGTGAACGAGCAGAGCCCGGTCGAGGGGACGGGCACGAACGTGAACAGCGCCCAGTAGCCGATGAGCACGCCGGCCGCCACCCCGGCGAGCGTTTCGATCGAGAAGTGGTAATAGAGCAGCGCAGCGACCAGGTAGCAGATAGCGATGCGCTGCAACACGCCGAGCAGGCGGATGTCGGGCCACGGCCGGTTGAACCCGCCGTAGAAAAGCACGCCCAGCACGAACAGCAGCACGAACCGGCGCGCGATCCGTTTGTACACGCGCCGGTTCTTTTCCCCGCCCTTGTATTTCTCGATCGAGAAAACCACCGACATGCCCACGACAAAAATGAACAGCGGGTAGATCAAATCATAGAACGTGCAGCCTGCCCACTTGCAGTGATCGAACTGTGGCAGCAGCACTGCCTGCACGCCCGGCCCGAACAGCTTTACGATGGCCAAGGCGAGGCCGGTGCCGCCAACGAGCCAGAACATGTCGAACCCGCGCAGCGCGTCTACCGAAACCATCCGGCGCGCGGCTTCCGTTACGTCCTTGCTCACTACAACGACTCCTTTCTAAGCCTGAAACACGATGGGGGCGAAATAGTCGGGCTGATGAAAATTAAGCGGGCCGCCGACCGGCGACCACGAGGCATAATGGGGGTGCGAGTTGTTCTCGGCGCATTTGTAGAAGTTGCCGCGCCAGGTTTGCCCCGCGGGATCGCCGACTCGGCCGATGTACGGCTCAAAGAGTTCGAGCGGGATCGTGTATTGCACAACCCACGCAACGGGATCGACAATTTCCGGATCAACCGTCTCCGGCATCGAGTGATAGATCTCGATCTTGGAAGCAATTTGCCACGGGATGTTGGTAAAACCAGCCAACTCGCCGCTGGTCCGGTCGGGGTTGGTCACGTGCCGCAGGAGGAGGGCGCCGCCGCAGTTCATCTCGAAATTGAAATAGCCCTTGCCGGCTTTCGGCTCAACGAAGAACTCAACACATGCGTCCCGGTAAACTGGACCCTGGTATTCGGTCGTGACACAACGGACGTAGCGGTCTTCCACCCGAAAAGAGACGAATAGCGCGTCCGGCATGTACAACAGCCGCCCCTGAGTCCGGGGCCGGTGCGCGCCGCTTTCGGGCCGGAACTGGTTGATGTCGAGCGGGGCGGCGCGGCGCCAACCCGGGCCGTCGAAATCGCCGTCGAGTGCGGGCCCCGCGGGGACGCGGGCGACTGTATATTCAAGACCTGCCAATGAATTCATACACGTCAATCCGGGTTTGACATGGCTGCAAAAAAAGCGGTGGGGTCGAGCGCCTGCTCGACCGCGGCCTCCAACCACACGACACGGTAGCATCCCGGTGGGGTCGAGCTCCTGCTCGACCGCGGCCTCCAACCACACGACACGATAGCATCCCGGTGGGGTCGAGCTCCTGCTCGACCGCGGCCTCCAACCGCCGGCCCAGGTATGAAGGCCGCTCCACCTTCACCACCGCAACGGTCGCGCAGGAGCGCGACCCCACCGTGTCCGCTGAACTCAAGATCTACAGTCCGCGTTTCTTCCGTTGCTCGGGAAGCCAGCGGTCGATCAGGTCGCGGCAATTGACGACCTTCTCAGCGAGGTCGATGGGAACGTAGAAGTAATGGTTGGAAGCCTCGTACCCGAACCGGGAGTCGCGCTGCTGAATGTCGTAAAGGGCCTTGGCAAGCCGGATCTCGTCCTGCAAGATCTGTTCGAGCTTCGCGATCAACGGACCCGCGGTGTCGCCGCTGGCCGCAGCGGCAAGCGCGTTGCGGGCCAGGACGAACTCCGTCTGGTTTGCCACACTCCGGAAATGGATTGCGCAAACGCGGGCAACGTCGAGTTCGGCGGCCAGTGCGGCGGCGTGGGCCGGATCCGGTTTAGCGCCTGCGGCCTGCTCAAGTTTTGCGATTGCGGCATCGAAGCCGTCTGACATCTTGCGATACTGCCCCGCGTAGACGTCTGGCGGGAACACCGTGCGCCACCGGTCGACGTCGTCGTAAGGGAAGCCGACCATCGAGGCCGTGTACCCCGTGGGCGTTTCCCAGAGCGGATTTGCCGGCCCCATTTGCTGCGGCCCCGAATACAGGCCCCCGATGTTAAACGGATACTCGCTGAATGCCGCACTGAACAATTTCCACGCGGCAACCACGTCCGGCGCCACCTCCTGCCCGAACCGCCGCGATGCAACGCGCAATAGCGCCTCGTCGACGGACGGCGCGTCGGGCCGGCCCATCTCCGCGAAGACTTCAAGATTGGGCGAGGGATACCCGCCCAGCGTCCAACTCAGCATCAGGCCGTTGACGCCGGCGTCGCGCAGGTTTGCGGCGTGGCGCGCAACATTTTCCAGCGCCGGGATGTAGGGCACCGGCGAAAGCTCCCACGTGTTGTTGGCCTGCACCTTGGCAATTGTTTGTAGCCCATTGTCGCGCGCGAAACCCCAGTGGCGCGTGGCGCGGGGGCCCGGCCCGACTTCCGAGATCGAATATTCGCCGACAACGCTCTCGATACCGCCCCGCACGATCGGGATGCTCCACTCGCTCACGCTGATCACGGCAACGTCTTTGGGCAGCCGGCTGATAATGCCTTCGGCCCAGGCATCCTGCCAACCCCAATCCCACGCCAGCAGCCGCGTCTTTCCATTGGCGGCGGCAATCCCTTCGCGGATCAGCGTGTCGACTTCCGCGACGACGGTTTCAGGCCCGCGTTCTTTGCAGCGCGCGCAGTTGGCCCCTTGGTGGTGCGACCAGCAGTTGGTGAGGTTTTCGGATGCCGTAATGGTGAAGAACCCGGCGAGATCGGGCACTTCGCGCACGATATTGGCGACGGCGCCCCGGATGTACTCCTTGACCGGCTCCGTGCTCGTGCACATGGCCGCCCAATCGCCTTCGACGACGCCTTTGAGATCAGGATGCGTCTCAAAGAATGAAACCGGCATGGACCTCGGCTCGTTGAGATACATGTAGATGCCGATACCGTGTTTCTTGGCTCTGCCGACGAGCGCGCGGAGATTTTCAAGCCGCGTCTGCCTGCCGTCGCTCAGCGTCTCATCCCACGGGAACGGGCTCAGCTTGAACAACACACCCTGCAACCACACCCCATTAACGCCCGCCGCGCCTAGACGGGCGAGGTAGCCTTCCGGGTAGGAGTCGGCCTTGGTATCGGCGAGCACGTCGCCGTACAGCGCAAAGTACGAGTAGCAATACCGCGGCGAGAACCGGCTCTCGACCGGTGCCGGCTGGTCCTTCGGCATCTCCGACAGCCGCTGCACGAAACCGAACAGCGGCTCGGTCATCTCCCCCACTCCGTCCTGCCCGAACGATTCCCGCACCACGGCGGCGATGGCATCCTCGCGGGCACGGGTTGCGGCGTCGGGTTCCGCGTACGAGAGTCGCGCGCACTTGGGTTTCAACATCCCAAGCTTTGCGTAGAGGAAATCGTCCTCGCGCAACGTGTAGGCCAACTGTTCAGCCGTCCATCCGAGCACCTCGAGCATCTGGTCGTACGGAAGCAGGTGCCAGTTGCGCCGGATGATGGTGATATACGATCTGCGCCACTGATCGTCGGTGACGGGCGGCGGGCCTTCCAACCCCATGCGCCGGCCCATCTCAACGATTTGCTGTGGATCGGCGCCGACAACCCGCGCCAGCCCATCCGGCGGGACCAGGTCCCAGTTCCGCCACACGCAGGCGTGCAGCCGGTCCGGGAAATGGCGAGCCGTCACCGGTTCCGGCGCCGGCCCGGACGGAAGCTCGACCGCACTGATAAGTACAGCAGCCAGAATCACCCACATCACAAGGTTCCTCCTGTTTAATCTCCGACATTATGGCAAGAAGGCCCCCGGAATCCAATTGCAGACTTACCGATTGCCGATTGCGAAAGAACGGGCCTAATCACATGGGAAAGGAGCCTCGCATTTTTGTATAATCAGGTTTATGGGAATAGACCAGAACCTTGTAGAAGAAATTGTACGTCGTGTAACGGCCGTCATCGCCGCCGAACGCATCATCGTATTTGGTTCTGCCGCCACAGGAGAGATGACGCGAGACAGCGACATCGATCTGCTCATCCTCGAAAAGTCGATCGGGAACGGCCGGGAAGATTGGCTCCGCGTTCAAGAGGCGCTTCTTGATCTTGGATATCCTTTTGACATCATCCTAATGACGTGGCAGCGATTCGAGGAAACCAAGAACATTATCGGGGGCATAGCCTACCCCGCCAACAAACATGGCAAGGTCGTCTATGAAGCCGCCTGAACAAATCAAACGCGAATTGGTGCAGCAGTGGGTCTATAAGGCAAACAAAGACTTGGACGCTGCAAGAATCCTTCTCCAATCAGGCCCTTCCATGGGTGGCATCGTTGGGTTTCACGCTCAGCAGGCGGCTGAAAAGTATGTGAAGGCTTACTTGACCTGGAACCAGATTGATTTTCCAAAGACACACAATATCGGCGCTCTTATCGTACTGATTTCAGGACATAACGAAGAGTTGGCCGAACGCCTTAAGCCAGCCATCCTTTTGTCCAGTTACGCTGTCGAAGGACGTTACCCGGCCGACATACCCGAAATCAGCAACTGCGAAGCAGAGGATGCCTTGAATCTTGCAGAGACAACCCGGGGGCTTATTCTTGCGACACTAAAGAGTTTCTTGACCGTTGAATAGTGTCGTGCCAAATAGGGCCGACAAGAAGGCAAACGCTGCTTTTGAAATGCCTGGGGAAGTGTTTTCGCTAGGCCCGGCAATGTTGAGAACGCGGACTTCATATCTGTCCAGCCATGCCTTAACGACTTCGATGTTCTTTTGATCGCGGGGATCGACGACGAGGAGCGGCCTGCCAAGAATCCCGGCGACGCGGCAGGCGAACCCCGTGCCGGCGTCAGTTGCAATGCCCGAGTCATCAAGGATGAGCGTCCCGTCCGAATCGCGGACGTTCCACTCGGTGCGTTGAGAACGGGGCACGTCCGCGGCGAGGTGGCTTCGATCTTCGGGCGTGGGTGTGAGGGGAAACTCGGGGCATATCAGGCCTGTCTCACATTCGCGGCCGGGTGGGCACCAGCCGGCGCAGAGAAGGCCGTTGGCCATGGCGGCGCGGTGGGCGGCCTGATCCACGCCGGTCTGGCCGCCGGCCAGGACGATCAAGCAGCTCGGTTTTTTGTGCCGCATTTACGCGAAATCTCCCCCGGGAAAGCTGTCCCGGAGCCGATCATGAGTTCCGCCTCAGTTGCCCAATGCCGTCAAGGACTTCGTCGTCGGCGAATTGTGGCCACGTTTTTTCGAGGCGGCCGACGTCATTTTCCGCGCCGGCAAACATGCGGGCGGCGAGCCGTTTTGCCCCGGCAACAACGCGCGCGCCCGCGTGAGGTTCAAGAAAACTCGAGCGGGCGGTTCGAACTTCATAGCCGCCGCCGCCAAACGCCTCGGGCGTGCAGACGTACCCGTTGTACCCGTTGGCAAGTTCCACACAGCACGTGTGCCGAAACGGCGAGCCGGATTGGACATCAACCGCAAAGGCCTGAAACAATTCCGCCGGTACGCCCCAAAAAAAAGCGTCGGCCATCCGGACTCCCATGATTTCAAGACGGCGCACGGGCTTTTCCCTGCGCATCGTCTCGACTTCAAGCAGTTCCCGGGCGTAGATCGTTTCCACATCTTTGGCGGTCACCGCCTTCTTCTTGAGCAGTGCGCGGGCCGCTTTCCGCTCGGCAGGCCTGCTTGTTCTGACGGACACGGGCGCTTGGACGGACCCGGCCCCCACCGTAGCGGCCGCGTAGTAATCGAGCCGCGCGAGGGCATGTAGAGCCGCGCCGCCAACGCCCCGGCCGGTCCGTTCGCACCAGTACGGCCCAACCTCGAGCGGGCGCCGGCTCCCGTTGTCGACCTGGGTGACGTCGCCGCACGCACCGTTGAGGCAGACCACGCCGAACGACGCGCCGTACACCGCCTCGAGCGTGTCGACGATCCAATGGGCATAATCAGCGGAATACTCGGTGCCGTTCATGTGCGTGCCGTGGCAGGCAAAATGCACCACGCATCCGAAAGGCCGGAAATTGGATGCGTCGCAAAAACCAGCGACGGTGACGGCGGGATCGGCGGGCCCGGCCGGTTCGAGCATGTTGGGATTGACTTTGCCGGGGTGGGTCTGCTGCGAACCGTCTTTCATTATGAACCGGCGATTGAACGCAAGCCCCGGCGCTGCCGCCGACCCGATGCCCGGCAAGGCGGGCCGCCGCGCGTGATGGGCCTCGGCGATGGCCGCCCCGATTCGATCCGCCACGAAGGTCACGTAATCTTCATCCGGTTCCGACAAAAATCCGCCGAACACCGGTCCGCCCGAGTGGGTGTGCGTCGCCGCGATCAGACAGTTGCGCCCGGGAATCCCGCACCGGCGCGCGGCCAGCCGGCGGGCACGCATCACAAGCCGCTCGGGAAGCGCAATGGCGTCGGTTTGCACCAAAGCCACGCAATTCGTGCCGTCATCGATCACCGCCGCACGCGCGTACAGGTCGTCATAAATACCCGTGGACCATCTCCGGGCGAAAAGACCCGGAACCTCCTGCCCAATGCGCGGCGTGATGCACTTGGCCGCAAAACCCGCTGTGAACATGGCGCCTCCCTCTAACTGGTGCGACTCTCGCATTCCGGGCAGGGAAATTTCAAGTGGCGAACGCGGAACACGAAACGCAAAATGACCGATCCGACCGATCCGACCGATCCGACGGATACCCTCAGTATGCTTGGTCCCGGTTGTCGCAGCTGTCCCACAGAAGTTGGGTGGCTGCGGTTTGACCCTTCGTGGTATGGTGAAGCGCGTAACAACGGGATGGGGCCCCTGATGATAGAAAAGCAATTCACCGGCATGGGCCAGAAACCGCTCCGCATCGCCATGCTCGGCATGGTGGACGGCAACGGGCATCCGTATTCGTGGAGCGCCATATTCAACGGGTACAACATCGAAAAAATGGCACGCTGCCCGTTCCCCGCCATACCCGCCTATCTCGGCCGCGAGCCGGCGGACGCCTTCGGCATTGACGGCGCGCGCGTCACCCACGTGTGGACGGACAACCCAGACGATGCGACGCGCGTCGCGGCCGCCTCGCTCATTCCCAACGTGGTGGCCCGGCCTGAGGACGTGATTGGCGAGGTCGACGCGGTAGTTGTCGCCACCGACATCGGCCACGAGCACGTCGAGCGGTGCCGACCGTTTGTCGAGGCGGGATTGCCGGTATTCGTAGACAAGCCGCTCGTCGATAACGCCGCGGACCTCGCCGTGTTCCGCCGTTGGATCGAGGAAGGCCGCCCCATCCTCAGCGGGAGCGCGATGTCGTACGCACGTGAGTTTCAACCGTACCACCGCGGCGCGTCATCGCTCGGCAAGTTGCGCTTCGCCAGCATCACGACAGCCAAATCGTGGGAACGTTACGGCATTCACGCCTTGTCGGCCATTTATCCGATCCTCGGGCCGGGTTTTATTTCGGCCCGCAACACCGGCACCGACAAGCGGGCGATTGTCCACCTGACGCATCAGTCGGGCGCCGACGCCTGCGTCGCGGCAATCGACGACATGTACGGCGGGTTTGGCTGCCTCCAGCTTTGCGGAACGACCGATTCGGCGCAGGTACGGTTCAGCGACACGTTTTACGCGTTCAAAGCGCAACTGGCCGATTTTGTCAGGTATCTGCGCACGGGCGCGCGGCCGTTCCCGTCGAGCGAAACCGAAGAGCTGATGAAACTCGTGATCGCCGGCATCTCGAGCCTCGAGCAGGGCCGGCGCGAGGTCCTCCTCGAGGAGATCCCGTAGTGGCGAACGTTCACAAAGATTTTCACGGCGCGCTGAGCTACGGCCTGCAGTTTCTCGACGAACACTTCGGCCAGGAAGGGGTGCGCGCGTTTCTTTCCGGCCTGGCGGAGAGCGTGTACAAGCCGCTTGTCGAAGACGTGCGCTCGAGGGGCGTCGTGGCGTTGCGCGACCACTGGCAGCACGTGTTCGCCCTCGAGGGCGGCGAGATCGAACTGCGCGAGGAAGGCCACAGCCTCGAGTTGCGCGTGCTGCGGTGCCCGGCAATCGCGCACATGAAACAGCACAATTACCCTGTCGCCGCGCGGTTTTGCGAGCATACGCGCGTCGTGAACGAGGCCGTGTGCCGTGCGGCCGGGTTCGAATGCGAGGTCGAGTACGACCAGCCCGCGGGCCGGTGTGTCCAGCGGTTTTGGAGGGCCGCGGAATGATCTCGTGCACCGAATTCATCTGGGTCTACGCCGAACTGTTCCGGTTCCTCGAAAAACGCGGCGGCGACCAATTGCTGATCAAGTTCTGGAAAGGCATCCGCGACAACTTTCTGGGCAATCTGCGGGAGTCCGTCGAAAAAGACGGGCTCGCAGGGATGCACCGGTACTGGTCGCACACGCTCGCCGAAGAAGGCGGCCGGCACACCATGACGTTGTACGACGACATGTTCGTCATCGACATGCACGAGTGCCCCTCCGCCAAGCTCGTGTTTGAAAGCGGCCGAATCGCCCCGTACGACAAGTATTGCGACCATTGCCGGTGGCTGTACCCGCCGCTGCTCGACGAATTGGGCTATGACGCGCGGATGGATATCATCGATTGCCGGAAAGGCCAATGCCGCCTCACCGTGCAGAAACCGTAATCACGTATCGATGAGGCTCCGGTAAACGCTCGCGACAGCTTCTGCGTGGGTGTAAACAGAATAGCGCAGGGCCTGCACTTTTCCTGCGCGCGCAAGCTGATCCCGCAACCGCACGTCGCTCAATAGCAGCCTGATCGAGGCTGCGAAACTGTCCGTCCGCCCCTGTTCCGCCACAAGGCCCGTGACGCCGTCTTCAACCAGTTCCGCCGGACCGCTGCCCCCGGCCACCACGACCGCCGCACCGCAGTGCCACGCCTCAACCACCACCCGCCCGAACGGCTCGTTGTCCGACGGCAGGACGAGCACGTCGGAATCCGCCAGAAGAGAAGGGATGTTCTCGACGTGGCCGAGGAACAGAATCGAGCCCGACAGACCCGCCGCCGATGCGCGCCTGCGCAGGCTGGCGGCATAAGTTGCATTCCTGCCCGTGATATCGCCGCCCGCGATGCAAAACACCGCGTCGCAATGCCCGCGGCCCACACGGGCAGCCGCGTCTATGAACAGGTCGTGACGTTTCCACGGCGCCAACTGCGCAACCATCGTGACCACCGGGGCGTGTGGATGAATGTTGTGAACCATTCTGAACGCGCCGCGCTTCGGAATAGGATCGGGCGGATCCACACCGTTGGGCACGACCGCGCAACGCGAACCGCCGGCCGGCAACGCGTTTTTGATGAACTCCGTGGGCGCGATGCAGCCTCGTGCCATCGCGGCGACAGCGAGGTTGGCCAGCCGCCGCCGCGGGAAATCGCGCACATGATAGACGAACGGGATCCCCGACCACCGCGCCGCAACCACCCCAGGCACGCTCGCCTTGATGCCGTTGCCGTGGACCAGCCCGATGTTCAGCGATCCGATGAGACGGCGCAGGTCGAGCACGCACCGCGTTGCCGCGATTGACGCAGCCGGCAGCCGCGACAGATCTCCCGCGCCTTCCAGTCGGGGAAACTCAACGGGATGCGTGCTCAGGCCCAGCCGGCACGACTCGGCATAAACAGCCGACTCTGGGGGGCATGCGACGTGGACGAAAAACTCCGCCCGATCGTGGACGGCCGCCGCGCAGTCGAGCATGCTCCGCTCGGCTCCACCCACAAAACCGGTGTAAATGACTGCCAGAACGTTGCGGCTGCGCGTATCCACGAGTATACATCCTTGATGCATAGTGCGGCTGTGAGTCTAACACAGTATTCGCTTTCGTTTCTACCTCTTTGCACACACGTCCACTCCAAACCACATCCTTGACGGTTGTTGAACCCGTGTCCGGGCGCGGTTAGTATAGCGGCGAGGGCCGCTTGGGGTGCGGCGCACGGGAAGTGGCGGTATATGACATTGGCCACAGGGAGTTGTCGGCCGCGACAGGCCGGCATCGAGTACGTCCGGCGGCATCCGGACGTGTCGGTACTCATCATTGGGGCGGGCATCAACGGGGCGGGCACGTTTCGCGACCTGGCGCTCCAGGGCGTCGACGTCCTGCTGGTTGACAAATCCGATTTCTGTTCCGGGGCGAGCGCCGCGTCGTCGCGGATGATACACGGGGGCCTGCGCTATCTCGAATTTGGTCAGTTCCGGCTGGTGCGGGAGGCATTGCGCGAACGAAACCTGCTGCTGCAAAACGCGCCCCACTACGTCCACCCACTCCCGACCACGATACCCGTGCGATTCTGGTTCTCCGGCTCGATTAGCTGCCTGAAACGCTTTTTCAGGCTTGGCGGCTACCGCCCCGCGGACCGCGGCGCCCTCCTGATCAAGCTGGGGCTCACGTTCTACGACCTGTTCACGCGTAAAACCCGCGCAATGCCGCGACACCGGTTCGCCTCGCGGAAAAAGTCGCTCGACCGCCGGCCGACACTTCCCCGCGACATCCTGTGCACCGCCACGTATTACGACGCATGGGTGAGCCGCCCCGAACGCCTGTGCCTCGAGGTCATTGCCGACGGCGAAGCTTCTTGCGAGCGCGCGACCGCCTTGAACTACGTCTCGCTACAGGCCGCGGCGGGCGGAGAAGTGCGGTTGCGCGACGAGGTCTCCGGTGAGATCTTGCACGTCCGGCCGCGGGTCGTAATCAACACGACCGGCGCCTGGATCGATTTCACCAACCGATCGCTCGGCCATCAAACAACCCTCATCGGCGGCACAAAGGGCGCCCATCTCGTGGTCGACAGCGAGGCCTTGCTGAAAGCCTTCGACGGCGAGATGATGTATTTTGAAAACGCCGACGGGCGGACCGCCGTCGCGTTGCCGTGGCTCGGTAAAGCCCTGATCGGAACCACCGACATCCGTATCAACGACCCCGAACAGGCGGGATGCGAGGAAGACGAGGTCGAGTATATTCTCGAGGCAATGGCGCGCGTTTTCCCGGGCATCGAAATTAAACGCCGCCAAATTGTGAGCCGATTCTCAGGCGTCAGGCCCCTCCCCCACTCCAACGCCGCCTCAACCAGCCAGATCAGCCGCGACCACCATTGTGTCGAAACCGAGCCGGGCGACGGCATCGAGTTTCCCGTATTCTCGCTCGTGGGCGGCAAGTGGACTACGTTCAGGGCCTTTTCCGAACAAGTAACCGATGGGGTGCTCGCGCGGCTGCGACTCGAGCGGCGCGCCGCTACCACACACCTGGCTATCGGCGGCGGCAACGGTTACCCGCGCAACGCCGAAGAGTGCGCGCGCTGGCTGGCCCGCACCGGCAAAATCGCAACGACGACCGTCAACCGGCTCGAGACCCTGCTCGATCGCTATGGAACAACCGCTGAAGACGTGGCCCGGTTTATGTCGTCCGCGCCGGATTCGCAATTGCGCAACCATCCCGCGTACAGCCGCCGTGAAATCGAGTATCTGATCCGGAACGAGAACGTGGTGCACCTGGACGATCTCGTGCTGCGGCGGACGACCCTGGCGCTGCTGGGCGAATTAACGGAGCCGCTGCTGGCCGAACTGGCCGGCATTGCTGCGCCGGTGCTGCACTGGAAGGGCGAGCAAACCGGCATGGAACTGGATCGTACACGCGGTATCCTCCACGAAAAGTTCGGCATCATCATGCCTCATGGCCAAATAGCCGCAGAACGCACATAACTGACTGACGGGAAGGAAGAAATATCATGCACCACTATTTAGCGAAAAACGGGGACTGGCTCGTTTTTTTCGGCGGTTTGAAAAAAGCGTGCCTGTCCCCGCTTTTCGCGGCCACGAATAACGTCGACATCACTCACTGACTGACGGAAGGAAGAAACACCATGCAAAACTATTTGGCGGAAATGGTGGGAACCATGATCCTGGTAATCTTTGGCGACGGCGTGGTGGCCAACGTCTGTCTGGGTAAAACCAAAGCCCACGGCTCGGGCTGGATCGTCATCGTGACAGGCTGGGGCGTGGGCGTGGCCGTCGCCGTATACTGCGTCGCACGAATCAGCGGCGGGCACATCAACCCCGCCGTCACCATCGCGCTCGCCGCCATCGGCCAGTTTTCCTGGGCGCTTGTACCCGGCTACGTTATCGCGCAGGTGGCGGGCGGTTTCCTGGGGGGCATCGTAGTGTGGCTCGCGTTCTTGCCGCACTGGCGGGTCACTGACGACCAGCGGGCAAAACTCAGCGTGTTCTGCACCATCCCCGAAATCCGAACCGTTGCCGGCAATTTCATCTGCGAGGTGATCGGCACAGCCCTGCTTCTGTTCGGCGTCCTGGGAATTGCTGCCAACGCAACCCACATCAAGCAAGCCGGACCACTCGATTTCTCCGCCGTGTTTTCGACCGGCATCAACCCCCTCCTGGTCGGCGTGCTGGTGTGGGGCATCGGCCTGTCGCTCGGCGGCCCCACAGGTTACGCCATCAACCCCGCGCGAGACCTCGGGCCGCGGATCGCGCACGCGTTCCTGCCCATTCCGGGAAAGGGCGGCTCCGATTGGACCTACGCATGGATACCCGTCGTGGCGCCGATAGTAGGCGGCATTCTGGGCGCGGCACTTTATGTGGCGCTTGGATTCTAACGGCTGTATTATCAACTGAACGTGAGGAGAACGCATCATGGCCAAGTATGTGCTTGCACTGGATCAAGGAACCACCTCGAGCCGATCGATCCTGTTCACCCGCGACGGCAAGGTCGCCGCTTCCGCCCAGCAGGAGTTCCCCCAGATCTTCCCCTCCCCAGGCCACGTCGAACACAACCCCGAGGCCATTTGGAAAACCCAGGTCGACACCGCCAAACTGGCCATGCGTAAAGCCGGAGCCAAACCCGCGGATCTCGCCGCTGTCGGCATCACCAACCAGCGCGAAACCGTCGTGCTCTGGGATCGCAAGACCGGCCGGCCCGTCCAGAACGCCATTGTATGGCAGAGCCGGATCACCGCCGGCATATGCGACGCTCTCAAGAAACGGCCCGGCGTCGAGAAGACGTTCCGCAAGAAAACCGGGCTTGTGCTCGATGCTTATTTCTCCGGCACGAAAGTCAAGTACATCCTCGACCGGCACAAGGGCCTGCGCAAACGCGCCGAACAAGGCGAGATACTCTGCGGCACAATCGACTCGTTCCTGCTGTGGCGCCTCACCGGCGGCCGCGTCCATGCCACCGACTATTCCAACGCCAGCAGGACCCTCATGTTCAACATCCACACACTCGAGTGGGACCACGAACTGCTCGGCATTCTCGACGTTCCCCGCGCGATGCTGCCCCAAGTCCGCGAATCGAGCGGCGTCCTCGGCGAGACCGACCCCAATCTGTTTGGCGCCGCCGTGCCCATCAGCGGAATTGCCGGCGATCAGCAAGCGGCCGCGTTCGGCCAGGCGTGCTTCCAGCCGGGAATGGCGAAGAACACCTACGGCACCGGCTGTTTCATCCTGATGAACACCGGCCACAAAGCCGTCGAGTCCAAAAACGGACTGCTCACCACCATAGCCTGGGGACTTGACGGCAAGGTCACGTACGGGCTCGAAGGATCCATCTTCATTGCGGGCGCGGCGGTCCAATGGCTGCGCGACGGCCTCAAGATCATCAAAAAGTCCAGCGACGTCGAGAAACTCGCCGCGACCACGGCGGATTCCGGCGGCGTGTACTTCGTGCCGGCCTTCGTCGGCCTGGGCGCGCCGCATTGGGACCCCTACGCCCGCGGCGCCATCATCGGCATCGAACGCGGAACCACCGCCGGCCACGTCGCCCGCGCCACGCTCGAATCCATGGCGTTCCAGACACGCGACGTCATCCAGGCCATGGAAGCCGACGCCCGCGTCAAGTTGAGGCGCCTCAAAGTCGACGGCGGGGCGTGCGCAAACAACGCGCTCATGCAGTTCCAGTCGGACATACTCGGCACGATGCTCGAACGGCCCGTCGTTCAAGAGACCACCGCACTCGGCGCCGCCTATCTCGCGGGCATCGCCGTAGGCTTCTGGAAAAACACCGGCGACGCCGCCAGGAACTGGGCGCTCGACCGAACATTCAAGCCCGCCATGAAACCCGCCGAACGAAACCGGCGTTACGCAAAGTGGCAAGACGCCGTCAAACGCGCAACCAACTGGGCCAAATAGCTCCCGTAGGTCCTATACGTCCCATTCCTAAATCCCCGCGTTCTTCCTCAGCTTCATCAGCGCCGTCACTGTTCGTAGGAGCGGCGGCACCGCCGCCTCATCATGCCGAACCAGTCTTCGACGAACCGCTACCCCACACCCACCCACACAGTGATCGCCCCATCAACGTTTCCCTCAAAATATCCCGGTAGGGATTAGATAATTGTCAGCCCAGCGTTGCTCCCGGCCCGCACCGTTCGCTCTGTCCCCGCCCCAAGCCGCAAACTGCCAGAAACGTCCTGATAACCATACAACAGCCAGCCAGGGCCGGGAGCTACGCTGGGTTAAAGTCACGCCACGGTGAACCCCGGCAGCGGGTTCGACAACCTCCTCACCCATTGCCACTGCGCCGCACCCCTTATCCCCTTCTGCCCTTTAGGTCCCTTATGTCCCTTCTCGCCGGCAGCAACCTCCCCGCCTACTCTTCCCGCAGATGATCCGCGGGCACTTTGGGCATTGCGAGCAGCGTCGCCGTAATAACGGCGGCGGCATTTGCGCCAATGATGAGCGCAATAAGCGCGCATTGAACTGCAACGGACACGCTGGTTCTTGAATATACCGCAATTGGCACGATCGAAACAGCCGCTGCCGCCATTCCAACCAAAATGCCTGCCCCGGCGAGCGCCCCGTTTTCAGCCAGTAAAATGCCCATCATTGTGCCCTTCTCGTAACCGAGCGCGTCGAGCAGCGCAAACTCCCCACGCCGCTCAAAACCGTTGCGCAACACAACCACGCCGATCCCGCCCGCCCCCAGCACAAGGCCCAGCCCACCGAGAACGAGAAACATCGCGAGATACGTCGATTCGACCGCGTAAAACTCACGCAGCCGATCCACGGCAGGGACGGCCTGCATGCCGTATTGATCGAGGTCCCGGTTGAGGCGGCGGGCAAGATCCGGCGCTGGTCCGTCGCCCGCATCGATCAGGAAGGCGCGGAAGCCTGACTCCGATGGAAACAGGCGCGTGAACACCTCGTCGGAAATTAGCAGCGAACCCTGGAACAACGAGAGACGCATCGGCAGCACACCCACCACCCGGATCGCAAACTCCCGGCCCCGCTCGTCGCGGTACGGCAACGTGTCCCCCACTTTCTTCTTCAGTCCCCACATCGCCGTATTGGAATCCCCAATCATGGCCGGCGCCGCACCATCCGCCATGTTTTCACTCAGCAAATTCCAAACGTCGCCACGCACCCCGCCGCGCTTCTTAGCCCGCGTTGTAGGGGGTGTCCCACGTTTCTCTACAAACGCCCCCAGGTCGCTCATCGCCTCCGGGTTCACACCAAACAGCCTCGGTAGCTGCGCACGGTTCAGGTTGAGGCAGCCGGCATCATCGCCGTCGCGGACGCGTAGCGCCACCGCCTTGGCTTTCATCATTTCGGCAACGTCGGCCGCCGAGCCGCTGACCGGGATCGTTGTCTCGGCGAAAACGGCAAACCCGCCGGTTCCCGAGCCTCGGTCGTTGGCATTCAGCGCGACGTTTTCCTGCATCGACGAGACCGCAAACACCAGGAAGCAGCCGCACGCGGTCAGGCCGGCGACGCTGAGGGTTCTCCCGCGGCGCCGCGTGAGGTTGGCGAGCGCCAGCTTCCACACGCGGGGCCGCGTAAACGATTCACGCCCAGCAAGCCACAACAACAACCACCGGCCATAACCGAGCAGGGCCAGCAACATGAGCCCGCCCACGGCGAAAAAATACAGCGTGTACGATTGCGGCTGCGCGAGCCAAACCCCAAGGCTGATGCCAACCGCCGCCACGAGTGCCGCCGTCGGCGGCAGCAGGGCCCAGTTGCGGCGTTGTGGCGCGATCGCCACCGAGGCAAAATCGGTCGCGAACAGCTCGCGCACCGAATAGGCCGATGCCCTCCAAAGGGCCGCAAGCACCACAAGCATGGCGCAGCACACCACAATCACGCCGCCGATCGCCATGGTCCCGGCGACCGCGTGGAAAACGACCGGCGTGCCCGCCACCGCTGCCGGCCAAAATCGGGCGAGCGCGGCGAGGAGCAGTTTGGCGTACCCTGCGCCGCCGATCGCGCCCAGCGCCGCCCCCGCAACGGTTGTCGGCGCCGATTCCAGCAAGAAGATGCCGCGGATGCGGGACGGGCTGAACCCGAGCGCGGTGAGCGTGGCTATCTCCGGCGCGCGCTGCTGAAGGCCGAAAACGTAGAGCAGCCCAACCAGGATCAGGGCCGCCACGATCAGAAAAAAACTCATCCCAAGAAACAAACCCCCAAAATCCATCGACTGCTTCACGGCCGTTTGGCCGATTTCGCGTACAGGCACAAACTCGAGCCCGATCTTATCCGCGGAAATGTTCTGCCGAAGCCGCTTGGCCACTTCGGCGATGTCGGACTCCGCGCCGCCGAATCGTACTGCGGTGACGCTGCCAAACTGGTTCCCCCACATCTGCCGACCGTCTTCAAACGCCAGCAGAAGTTTCGGCGTCTGACCGTAGTTGCGCCAATAGGCTTCGTTCGCGGGATCCTTGAGGCGCGCCTCGTCCATGGGCATGCCGACGCTCCAGTCGGAACAGCTTTCGACGTCGCTGAGCCCGGGAAACTGCGGCGCAAGGTCCCGCTCGACGGCAAGTTCTTCCATCGCCACAACCCGGTGCACCGTGAACGCGCGCGTCTGCTCGGCGAACGTGTTGTTGGCAAGCAGCTTGAGGTAGGCCACGTCCAGCGTCGCGCCCGGCCCGGCGCCCAGCTCGTCGGCCAGCCACTGGCTGATAACCACCTGGCCGCCGGGCATATCCGCGGGCACGGGCCCCGCCTCCACAAACGAGTACGGCGTCATCCGATCCTTGTGCGAGATCGAATTGACGAGATAGGTAAGCATCGGCCGGCTGCCAGGGATTTGCTGCCCGGCACGGACTGCCGCCTCGTCAACAAAAACCGAATCCGACTCGAGTTGGATCACGCCCGACGGGTGCGCCCGCAACCGCAGGCCGACGTCCTCGAGGTCCCACGCGCTGTCGAGGGCCCGTTGCGCATCGGCGTGCGCCACCTCGCCGCCCGCGAGCAACACGTTGGCCAGGCGCCCCTCGCCCGCGAGATCCTGCAGCCATCCACGGTCCACGAACACGTTGTACGGCGTGATCTGGTTTGCTGAAAGGCTGAAACACCCAAGCTGCGCGTCGTCGAGCACCGCCGTGACGGTCACGACGCTGACGGCGGCGGGTGCGTCCTTACGTGCGGCGAGCGGCGCATCGAGCGGCATGCGGTTCTGCCGCATCACGCGCAGCACCAGGTCATCGCCTGGCCGGATATCGAGCGCGCGCGCCGTCTTCTCGTTGACGGCGATGGTCTGCGCCTCGAGCGCGATCCGTGCCGGCGTTTCGGCGAGGGTGAAGAACTGTGAGTCGACGCCAAGCACCTGGACCCGGTTGAGCTGGTCGTGCGAGGCCTGCCGTTCCGGAGGCAAACCCAGCATACCCGCCAGACGAACCACGGCCGAGACGCTCAGCCGCGGATCCCGCGCCTGCACATTCTCCGCAAGCCGCTCGTCAAACGGGCGGTTTGTTCTATCCACTGCAAACGCAACCCGGCCAAGCCGCGCACCCGCAATCGCCTCGAGCGTATAGTCGACCGAGTCGCCGACGAGCAGCGCGCCCGTGAGGATGGCGCCCGCGAGCGCAACCCCAACCAGAAGGCCCGCGTGCATGCGCCTGTGGTATGCGATATTGCTACGGATGAGGCGGAACAACGTCATGGCTTAAATGATCCCCGGCAAAGTCGGGGGCTTATTGTTGCGAGCCCCCCAAACCGGCTGGTCCGCAAACACGAAACCAACTTCATAACCCGTAGGTTTAGCCCGCTTCAGCGGGCTCCTCTTTGCACCCTGCTTTAGCAGGGGTGAATAAGGCATTCTACCCTTCCTGTTCCAGCGCGCTTTAGCGTGACTTAATCCAATCGCTTTCAGCGTTCATACAAGCCATCCATGCAGCGCCATCACCTAATGCCCGCCAACGACTGCCGAAAAAATCAAACCTTTGCGAGCCCCCCAAACCGGCTGGTCCGCAAACACGAAACCAACTTCATAACCCCTAGGTTTAGCCCGCTTCAGCGGGCTCCTCTTTGCACCCTGCTTTAGCAGGGGTGAATAAGGCATTCTACCCTTCCTGTTCCAGCGCGCTTTAGCGTGACTTAATCCAATCGCTTTCAGCGTTCATAC
>Ga0307378_10003289_pt1 | contig 23797 bp, 16 predicted proteins | sample UN1MG_FD_202238 | JGI IMG/M metagenome (GOLD analysis project Ga0307378, IMG submission 202238) | Soil microbial communities from Risofladan, Vaasa, Finland - UN-1 | ecosystem: Environmental > Terrestrial > Soil > Coastal area > Acid sulfate soil | place: Finland: Risofladan, Vaasa | collected...
TTGTGGATCTTGGAAGCTGCCCTCAATGAACTTAATGAAGAAAAATCTGTTGCTATGAAAGTAAAAGTTGCGTAAGATCTTAGTCAGGGGTAGCCATTGAACCTTCAACTGAGTTCGGGACAAGCTCATACGAAAACTAACGATATAGTTGCTGTTTTGAGAGTGCTTCGCGCACAATTTGCAAATTTTAATTACTTAGTCGCACAACCTTCTACACATCTAAGTAATCTTTTAGCTTTTTGACTGCTTTTTTATGTTTTGTTATATCCATTCGATTTAAGTTCCCAAGTTTCCATTTCACAGCTGGAAGGTCTTTCACATAGTCTATCCCTATCAATTCCCATTGTGGATTTTTGCTCTTAACCGACAAGATAAATTTACGTTCATCAATGGTCAAAGATTGTTTAATGACTTTAATTAATTCTGACCTCACTGAGACCAGCTCGTCAAGAGTTACTGTTTTTATTGTCATTCCTTCAAACTCAAGATTGAAAGTCTCTGTGAGGTTCTGCAACCCAGGGTCTAATATTTCGACCATTGGCCTGTTGTGACTGATCAAATACACGACAAATGCTTTTCGAATTTTGTTGGATAATCCTTCATTTTCTAAGAGCAACTTAATATCAAATAGATCACGTGGATGTTGTCTATCAAGCGCTGCACATATTTTACCTCCATAAAGATCAGGAACAGACACAGATTGAATATCAATCGCACGTTCAAACATATCTTTTGCTTTTTGACATAAAGACAAAGTTTGAGTTGGGTAAACAGAGCCCCTTATCACCAAATTCGGTTCCACTTTTATTGTCGTACCATTTCTACTTACAATAAGACTTTTCGCATAATTTGAATTGAGCGAATACGTTGGTGTTATGGAAATGATGGGAAAAGCACGTTTTATAGTATCTGAGATATGAAGTAATGTGTTACTGATGTTAACCAATGCCGCTTCTCTACCTTCAAGAGGTAAATATGTTAGATCTATGTCGACTGAGAGTCTTGGTTGATTACGAACAAAAAAATTAATTGCCGTTCCACCCTTTACAGCAAAAACACTCTCCTTGCTTATGAAAGGTAATGTATCAAGGACCAATTCTGCTTGTCTAAAATATAATGTGTCTTTCAATTGATTTTATTCCGGGACCGTTATGTCATATTGTTTATCAAGTACACCGTGTTCAGCAATCACTCTTTTACCGCTGCCGAAATCTATCCTTGTTAAATCGAGCTGCTTGACCCAAGGATGTTCCATTTTTTCTGCCATGTGCATAAACAGACGTTTCACCTTGATAGACCGACACTGTTCTAAGAGTCTTTGAACTAACTCTGGTCGAAGACTAACCAAATTTTGCATTATTAATAACGCTTCACCAAAACCTTGTTTTCTTGGAATATGGTATAGCATTTCCATTGCACCAAGTTCAAGGGATGATATCTTGATTGTAAATTCCTTGTGACAATACTCAGACAGGTTTTCTGGGTGTCCTGAAGAAAACAGATTTGTTGTTTTGTAATTGATGGACACGTCCCAATTGTATGACTTAAACCATTTCGGCAGCCTTTCACCTCGTAGCCCGTACAAGAATATCTTATTCATTTTATTAGGAAGATAATGGGCATAACCTTTTAATTCCAGTGCCGTTTTCCCCCCAGCATGTATACTAAGGTTAAGCTGCGACTGAAGGGCATATAAAGCGCCAAACCAATCGACTTTGTCACTGTGGAGTTTGTACGCACCGTGCACTACCGATTCTAACAGATTGTTCCTTTTGTATCGAGAGACCAAGTCGGAAGTAAAACCTTCTTTTCTCAAGTAGGAAGCAGTAAATACTGTTCCCCTTGGCCATTTAGTTATAAGTTGGTTTATTTTAGCCATTTATACCTTCCCAAAACTAAGTTTTTATGCACAAATATGAACTATGTAGTATATCGGTTTAATTTTGTGCAAATTTACAGCGTATTTGACAGTTTTTAAGCACAAATATAAACTATATAGTATAATGGTTTAATTTTGTGCAAATTTAAAGTGTTTTTGCCAGTTTCTATGCACATATATAAACTAACCATAACTTGAAATCAAGCAAAAACCTCGACTAATCTCTTGTTAAAGGGCATTTCGCTAATGGGAACTTGTATGTGGTAATACAAAATTACCTATAAACCTGAAAATATTAAGTTCAGTTGTGAGTAATTTTAAGTTGTTCACGTTGTGAACATGTCAATGGCCTGATTATTGTCCCGATATATTGCCCAGCAAGCATAAAGAGTAACTGTCTAATTTGTTCGTCCTGCGATTTTAGCTCAAAAACGAAGGTTTTTTTACGTCGGATTAAGTATACGGATGAAAAGAAATGTATCAACTCACATCGCCTATTTCGGTCGCCTTGCGGCTGGTCACTTCGCTCGACCTCGGGCCAACGCGACGGTTCTGTTAGAGGGCCTTAGGGTTACCTCTTAACCTTAACCGTGGTGTTTTCGGCCATCCACTTGACATCTACCCAAGAGTCTTCTGCGGGGACGTTAAGCTGAAGGTTACTAGCACCATAATATAGAGGGGCGTTCGTTATCTTGGTACCAACCCATTTATGGATGACGGAGTGCCCGTCCGCAAAGGAAAACCCGCAAGAATCGCCGTGGTAACTGGCCGGAAAGTCGATGATCCGCGCGGCGTCCGGGTTTGACGCATCCGTACAGGCATTGGCAAAGGCAGCGTCGTTAATGCTGTCCGGATGCTCGTCCACAAACACCCAGGTTCTGGCCGGACTTACGATGCTGGAGAACTTACTGTAAGTGCGCCAAACGTTTTGTTGTCGGCTGGAGGGAGCCGAGTTCAACCACTCGCCATAGCCGAAGACCTGACTCATCGAGTTACTGCGAACACGCGGAACCCATCGCCCCTGGCTGTCCGTCACTTTGGCCATATCCGCGGGGCACTTGAAAACCTTCGGATTCTTCCCTGCATAGGACCAAAGTGGACTCTTCATCAGGTCATTCTGAAGGTCCCAGTTCACCGGGGAAGACGAGAAGTTCAACCCGCCAGAAATCCAATTCGGCCGACCTGGCATACCATCCTGGCAGGCCACGAGTCCGTCGTCGTTGCTGTCGGTGTACACGCGCCAGGCAATCATGAGACTGCGCAGATTACTCGCACACGCAATACCACGGGCCATTTTCCTTACCCGTTGCAGGGCCGGCATGAGAATGCCCATGAGCAGCGCAATAATGGCAATAACGACCAGTAGTTCTATTAAAGTAAATCCTCTTAGTTTGTTCATATTGTTATCCATTCAAAAGTTAAACAAAGGTTGTTAATTAACATACAATAAATACAACTGTGAAGCACAGAGTTTTGTTGCAAATCCATGCCCCACGTAATAACTACTCCTTCCTTTGGAAAACTCAAAGAATTGCACCTGCTGGATGAATAAAAAGCCATAGATGCCCAACTACACAGGCACAAGCTTCACTAATATAATTTATACCAAATCGGCCACTTTTCCGTCAAGGAAAATCCCTTGAATATGTATTAGTATACCCCGTTGATATGGCTGTTGAGAGCTGTAAAAAAACACCAGAATTCTTCGAAAATTCACCTCTTTCAGAAGCTGAAAAACACCCTGATTTTCAAGTGACATTATGACTCCATTTTGTCACCACAAATGTTGATTTTGCCTATATCGAGTCCGAATAAATGCCCATTTTTATGAAAATATAAATATTTTTTGATAATTTTCTATGTTAAATCGGATTAAGTATCCGGATGAAAAGAAATGTAGCAATGTTAACAGCAAACGCTAAGAGCAGCCCCCGAGTATCCTCTGCCATTGTTCTAAATCAAGTGGGGCCTATACTGAATCAATCAGTATAAGCCCCAAGTTAATACAAATTTGCAATATCAACTATGCAATCTTAGCTGCCGGTTCCGGCTTAGGGTGCCGGTCTATAGAGACGAATATCATCGAAGAACATTTTACCTGAGGCACCAGCCTGGGGATTGACTTTGTCGCCAAAGCCGATAGAAATGCTGTTAATATCAGTCAGATCTACGCCCTGGTCGCTGAAGTCTTTCAGGTCGATATTCCATTCCGTCCAAGAGGAGATCAAAGTTGCATTGGTATCCTCGTGACTAACCGTTGCTGTAGTGCCGTTGTTATTTGCGATGGTTACATACATCGGCTCAGCTTCGTTGCTGAGCATCCCGATGTCCTGGTCGGTCCATGGACCCGTCCCATCGCTCGTAAGGTTGGAGAACACGGCTTCACATACTACACCGGAGTTGTGGCTGGTTACCGCCAGGCCGATATACATCGGTGTATTCATGCCGGTCGATATAGACGAACCCAACTGTGTCCACGAACTGCCGTCGGCTGAGTAATATGCCCTGACGAGCCCGCCGATTGTACGCTCTATTTTTACCCACTGGGGTGTGGTAATATCTGCTTGAGCGTCGCTGGCAGTACCGTCCGCCGTACGGCGTCCAAACCAAACTCCGTTGCCAGGCGTGACAGCCACCATTGCGAACTCCGAGTCCGGATCGAGCGAATCGCGAATCATAATGCCGGCCTTGGCCCAGTCGTTTGTGTTCTCCACGCTCTCGACTTTTGCTATAATCTCACCGGCGCCGGATAGCTCCTGCCAGGCGAAATGGAACTGGTCGGATTTGTCCCAGATATCCGCTCCACCTCCAGTTATCGTGTAAGTGCCGGCTGGTTCCTCTACGAAACCACCCATATATGCCGGATGACCTCTGAACCATAGCGACAGTGTATTGAGCCCTTGTTCTGTCCAATCCCTGGTTTCGGTCAGTGTCTTTGTTGCTTCTGAATACTTCACGTATCCTTGTTTGTTATTATTGTACGAATACGGCATTGACTGTTTGCCGCTGTGAACTATAATTTCCTCAGTATAAGAGTCCGTGCTGCCATCGCCTATCTCTGAGCCGGTACCGTTACCCGGTTTATAAGGAGCAGCTCCCGGTTCGCCATAGCCAAATCCATCGTGCCATGCGAACCATATCTGGTTGTCGCCCGCATCATAGTCTTCAAAATCATCCAAAGTAAGAAGCTCGGCGATTGTAAAGCTCCACACCTTGCCTTTGATGATGGTTGTATTGTCGGCTTCGACCTCATCGATCCGCCAGTAGTAACTCTGACCTAATTCGAGAGTCTCCGGTGGAGTATAAATAATAAGATTCTGCCGGTCACGATATATACCCGTTGTATCGGAAGTATCTGCATTGTATACATCCTTGAAATTGGTTCCGAAATACACATCGTGCCGGGCAGCCGTCTCTCCCGCCTTCCAGCTTAGCGGGGTCGCCTCTGCCCGGTCCACAGTTGCATCATTCTTTGGATTCGGGCCCCATACCGCTCTCGGATCAACGGTTCCACCGATCATATAATTGATAGCATTTCGGAATATTTTTTCACCTTCTGCGGTGAAGTTCCACGCTCCCCATGGAGTAGGAGGAGGCCCGTCGGATTCTCTTGTGCCGGCGAACAACATCAGACGTTTATCGGCAGGAATCTGACCGGCGCCATCGTAGAACTCGACGCCAGGTTCCCATTCGGCAATCCAGGGCAGCTCAGTCCCTACCTCCCTGGCGAGCAGTGTGCCGTTGCCCACATTGTCGGCATTTATGGATGATGTGTGACCCGAACCTATGTTTGGATCCACAACCTGAACCAGATTGTCCTCACTGAGCGCTACGCCGGCAAATATTGGATGGCCGGGCTCTACGACTTTCAGCGCCGGAGCACCACCAAAGTTGATCTGAGAACTGGAATTGATCCACTTCCAACGGTCGCTTCTGGCTATTAACGCCTGCATTAATATCAGCGGCGTCGTAGCGGAATTCCACTGGGTCGGCTCTTCGCCCTCGTCATATCGAGCGCTGTTACTGGTGCGACTAACAATTATCAGATCGGCGGCGTTAAGGTCATCTATCTTACCGGCATCAAGCTCCATCCAGTGATCATGCCGGACATCAACCGAGTGTCCTTCGGACTCAAGCCAATCCACCAATCCCTGGTCATCCTGGACACCATCCTGGTCATAGTCATGGGCTTCATTCACTACGATAATATGACCTGTTTTGACCGTTCCAAGCGCGTAGTTGATCGCCGCTTCCAAAAGCATATAGGCATTCTCATTCCATACGGGATATGAGCGCTCGTCAAAACCGAAACAGATACGTATATCCGCCGCTACAGCGGGACTGCCGTCCGAAGGAGCTACGGGCAGTGTAGCACCTTTTTCGTAGATATATATGACGTCATATGTCTGCCCGTCAACCAGAGCAGCAGTGGCAATTACTGTTGCATCGTTGCCTGCTATACCTTTACCGAATCGGGCATCGCCAAGTTCACCGGTAAGATTGTTTAGAACGGTAACTGTACCGCTGAGATCCGCAGCCAGGGGGTGTTCCGGTCCGACAATCTCTATATCCGTGGTAGTTACCTCATCACCCCCACCGCTATCAAGCGTCAAACCCATTTCGTCCCAGGCCCAGGGCTCGGTTATGATCATTGGCGTTTCAATCTCTGTGATTTTCTCCATGATTCCGCTGGAGTTGACCGATTCGGAGATAAAAACCAAATCCGCTTCGGCGGCGGCAATCTCCATATCCGCTTCGCTCTCATCGTCGTCAAAATAGGTTACCGTGTGTCCGAGTCCTTCCATGAAAACCTTGAGCACATCGTCAACCCCGCCCGGATCGGCCGCGTCGTCCATCGCCGAGATGAACAGGATATTGCCCCCCATGACTGTCGGCACGGAAAAACTCAGTGCTAATACCAGACAGATCAGGATTCCTGCGAATTTTTTTTCAAACATAATGTTTCCTCCAAACAAAAGTTATTGTTTCCAAAGTGAAAAATTCCGAAAAGAACGATACGACAGAGAATAAAAAGAAATTAATCTGCTTGATTTAATGATGCCTCCTTCATTCAAAAGCCAAAATTGCCTTGAAAATCCGGTCGGTGGGATAAAAGCCCGTTAAATGGCTGAAATCCACAAATCTCAACCATTTATTTTGTACCATAATGACCACTCTCGCGTCAAGAAAAATCTGCAATCTCGATTACCCGTTTTGGCACATTATATGCAGAAAACCTCCTTATGGGCATGCTGAGATACCCATCCTTGATGGATATGACAAACCTCTCCGCATATCTGAAGCTGAGTTGTCTATTCATCAAGAAACTTAAATTCAACTAAAATCGGCTTATGGTCTGATGGATAGAGGCCGTCAACATTGTAATCAATTTTCTCATAGCTGAGGACTTTGACATTCCCCTTGTATAAGATCCAGTCAATTCCCTGGCCTGGCTGTGCACTGTCTTTCAAAAGTAAAGGATTATCTGATTTTCCATTCCCGACAAATGTTCTGTACACTTCACCTCCCGGTCTTGCATTGAAATCGCCCACCAGAAAAACAGGCCGGTCTTTTGTCCATTCGCCGAACCGGTTGAAGGAATTGATTCTCTCCAAGATGAGTTTGGCACTGTTCAGTTTTGCCAGGTTATAGCCGCTCCTGGACGTGAAGAAGTGTGTATTGAATACGTAAAATTCCCGGGTGTTTTTCCAATGGCCCCTGTAGTCCTGCGGGTATGGACTGGTTTTCCCATCAGCCGGCCGGTTTATAACGGCAAGGCGTGCCCAAGTTACAATTCGTGGATTGATCTCTGGTCCGCTGCCAAGTATTTCCGGTGTTTCAGACAACTGAAAAGTCGCCATCTCCCTGAGGCGAAACTTGTCACGCCTGAAGAATATAGCCATGTGTTCATCATCATCACCGCCCTTGCGACCCTCTCCGATGACCACGTATTGGGTCAGTTTGTCCTGCAGGAAATCAATCTGCTCCTTCAGGCCTTCCTGCGTTCCAATAATGTCCGGACTATATTTGTTAATCATATCAATTTGCCAGTTGCGACGAACCGACCATGAAGGCTTAAATGTTGGGCTGGCAAACTTCAGATTATAGGTCATCACTTTAATTGTCAGGTTCTCTGTCTCCCGCTCCCTGCGCCCCTGTGCATATCCAACAGTACATAAAGCCAAACATAAGCAAATCATTATGTATATTACTTTACGTTTTTTAGAATGCTTCATTTCAAGGTCCTTTCTGTTTAGTTGAAAAGGTGATTCAGAACAGATTCCGCAGAATGGAAATTCTCATTCAAACACTTGCAGAATAGATTTCTCACCGTTCGGAATCAATACAAGAACTACCTTGCATTCTACCACAAACCGTGATTTTTTGAAACAGAGCAAAGTTGTCCCCCAGAAAAACCTCATCCAATGGGAATACGAGATTCAGAACCGATGAAATCTATAAAACGTTGATCGAACTCGTGGAGGTGAGTTGATTGCCAAAAGCCTTTCTCGCACAGCAGACCGGGGAATCGGCAGGCAATATTGACACAACTATCAAATATCTCGATCCTGATTGGGTCCTGAAGATGGTCCCGCTGCTGCAGCTTCTGGAAAGATGGCCTTCCATGCCTTAGCACAACTATTTCACCATCTATGACCGTCCCGGCCGGAAGACCTCTCAGGCAGACTAACTCCGGGTATCTACCACACGTCAATTTTTCGTATAGTGAATCCTAAAAACGTCAATTTTATGTGAAAATATAAAGATTTTAAAATTTTAATCGGATTAAGTAGACGGTGACAATCCTGTTCGGCACAAGGATTGCCTAGTGCTTTAGGGGGAGAATTGCCAAAAATGGGGGCACGTTTCGAACATACGACCTTGTGTCGGGGTCTGCATGACCGACAATAAATAAGTCTCAGATTTGAAAAAAGTTACAGAAATTCGCGGTTCTTGTCAGTCGACAACTCCAACATTCATTACATCGGCTCTGGCAGTCCAAAAGCAATAAGCACAAACATGCACCAACCAACTGACAAAACAACACCGTAAGTTTACAGAATACTGAACAATACTCCTCACCAGTAGATACTCACGGACAAGCCCGTGGAACTCTGCCCTTCGGGTTAGTAGAACATTGCTATTCTGTAGAAAATAGCATCAAATTGTAAAAAATCTCTATTTTTTCGCAAACTTTTTTGCCTTTAAACAAACTTATAATATAGGAACTGTTCCTTGAGCAGTAATTCTGAACTCGGTGGCCGGTCCATGGACATTGAAGACGAATCGCGAATAGTCGAATCTGCCCAACATGGTGACATGAGTAGCTTTAGTAAGCTCTATGAGCATTACTATGCTACTATGGTCTGGCTGGCTTACTCCGTTTTGAAAGACTACAACCTTGCAGAAGATGCTGCGCAGGAGGCCTTTGCATGTGCATGTAACGAACTGGTCGGGCTCAGACGGCCGGAGAAGTTTGGTAGTTGGCTTGCCGCAATATGCCGCAATGTCGCCTACCAAATGGCCAAGAGTAGAAACAGGGAAGTCATAGTAAATGAGCCACCTGTGGTCCTTGAACAAAGCAGCGACCACAGCCCCGAAAAAGCAGTAAGGCAAGCGATAGCAAGCTTGCCGAAGATATACCGGGAAATAGTCATCTTACGCTACTACAACAGAATGAGTTACGAGCAGATGGAATTGGTTTTGGATATCCCAAAGAGTAAAGTCAAAGGACGTCTTTTTGCAGCCAGACTAAAGATAAGAAAGTACCTTCACCGCAAAGGTTTAGATGGAGACTATTAGCTATGAAATCTTCAAAAAAAGACGAATGGTTGGACCAGCTCATTTCATGGGCGGCTGTCACCGATAAGCCAGTACCAAATTTCAATAAATGGATGAAGGAACATCCAGACGCCGTTCAAAGCTTAAAAACGCGAGCCGAACATCTTCGAAGCAAAAGCCCACCTCGCCGGAAGAACCTAAGCCCTGAACCATTGTTTATAAGGTTCCCGCGGCTGACATGGGCTTGTGGCCTTGCCGCTCTGTTACTTATCGTTATATCCTGGCTGGCGTGTTTCATTCTATCAAGAAAAGTCGTGGACCTGAGACATGAACTGGAGGTCGCACAGCGCGACATTGCTGCTGCTCGCACCGAAGGCAGGCTCGAAGAGGCTCGTCAAATTCAACAGAAGACTATTTCCACCCTCTACCATCGTGTGGAACAGCTGGAACAGCGGATTCCCAAAATCCCCTCGGCCATAAGGATATTTTATCCGGAAGAACCATACTATCTTCCGGATATGTCGGACGGTTTGTAAAGACAGAAGTTCTCCAGGAGAATATAAGAAAGGATGGTGTCAGATAAAACACAAATTTCTGTTAATAGTTGTTATTCTTGGATTGGTTGCCGTTGGCAATCAACGGATTGTACATGCAGAAACGAGTAACAACGATGCGAAGTCGAATACCAGCTTAACTAACGACCTCATTACAGATGCCGATACGGGATTGCAGTTTCGTAAGGTCTGTGGTATTACCGGCAACAGGGATGTGATCGAATGGGAAACCGGACTCCACATGTCACCTAATGGGAAGTTTCTTCTTCACGACAACCATGTTATTCCGCTTGAAAATAGAGATATAATCAAGCTCGTTGATTTTCCTGCATTGCGCAGTTCATGGTCTCCGGATGGAACAATGATTGCATTTTATTCAGGCGGGATCTGGATTATACCAATGTCTCAAGAGACTGGCCAACCGACGGACGCTGCAAAAAAAGTCGTCGATGGTGATTACTGGTATCAGTCCAATGTGAAGTGGTCACCGGATTCTGACAAGATTGTATCCCATTCTCGGGATGGACAATTACAGGTCTTTTCAATTAAGAACGGCGCCAGGACTCAGATCACGAAAGAAGGTGTATACCGCATCCAGGGAGGCTGGTCCCCCGACGGCCAGTATATCGCGTGCGACCAAGACAATGAAAGCATCTGGATAATTCCTGTTAACGGTGGAGAAGCAAGAAAGCTGATTGAGACGAAAGGAAGGACCATTCCCTACTGGTCATCGGATGGAAAATGGATTTTCTACCAAGGTCGTCCTGGGCTTCGGCGAGAATTCCACTTCGTGAGAGTCTCAGACTCATTTGAAGTTAATGTCACATTGCCCGAAGAAATAGGTTCATATATTTCGCTTTCCCCCGACGGCAAGAGGATGCTTTTCTACAGACCTTCATATCAGTGGACAAATACCTTGAAGATCGTCTCTGCCTTCGGGGGGAAACCGATCGAGCCTGCAAGAGGGCGTATATTTGTGGCTCTCGCACAACAGTGGTCGCCTGATGGCAAGTTTATTCTTACCTGGGGTGAAAATGATGACGAGTGGATGTGTTGGGTGGTCCCGCTCTCAGGAGACGAGCCCTATCCTCTGCAGTTGGATGTATCAGTTCACGGTAAACTGGAGCAGAAATCCCTCTCGCCCAATGCAATGAAGCTGCTTTTTTCCTCACAAGCTCCTCAAGGACAAAAACAATACTGGGTCGTGCCCGTCTCGGTGATGACAGGCAAGGCAATGGGACTGGTAACAAAGATTTTCGACAAAGGAGAAGCCCAAGATTTTAGGTGGAGCCAGGACGGTTCAAAACTTACCTTTCTTTTTGAGAAGGATCTTTGGCTCGCCCGAGCCGATGGAAGCGGTGCTGTGCAACTGACAGGAGCTTCTGATCGCCAGATAGTGCGCCACAGGTCGTCTCCGGATGGTAGTGCAATTTCCTGGATTTCCCATTTCCCCTCTTCAGGTCTGTCAGTTCTGCGCATACGCAGGTTGTCCGAGGACAAACCACGCGACGTGGCCGAGACCTCTAAACGGATTGGGTATCAGTGGTCTCCCAATGGGAGCCGCATAGCTTATCAGTTTTACGGGCCAAAGGAGGACGCTACCCATGAGCTGTTCGTGGTTTCCGCCTCAGGTGGAGAACCGAGGAAACTGATAGAAATGAAGCCGGACGATTATCACACAAGCTTCGATTATAGGTGGTCCCCCAGCGGTAAAAACCTCGCTCTCCTCATGGGTCGAAGGCTCCTGACCTTTCAATTTCCAGATGGTGAAAGTCAGCAAGTTGGGGGTTTACTCGATCCTCTCCTTGGACGATGCTTTGGTATGAAGTGGTCCCCGGACGAGCAAAGCCTTGCATTAATTATGGAAGCAAAGCCCAAGTCATCGGATCCAGGGGAATATGGCACCCAAATATTCACTGTGACCGTGCCGGAAGGCAGACGGACAGAACTGGAAGGGGAATCAGGTAATAATTATTCTGTTAATTGGTCACCTGATGGAAAGTGGATATCGTATGATTCGGAGGAATTTGTCAAGACGCGGCCTGAAGGTATTCTTTGGGAAGTAGAGATTGATGCGTACTTGAAGAAAATGGATCAGAGCAACTCAGAGAGGACCAGCCCTTCAGGGGATTGAAGGGGCGGAAAGAGCGGGAAGTAATCGATCGCAGCGGTCCGCCAAAATAGTAGGAAAAGGTGGCTTCTCGACGTAAGTGTTCAACTTTTTTGGCGTTTTTTGCGAAAAAGTCGCTGGGGCGGCCGGAATATTGTTGACATTATGATAAAATTACGGTGTTAGGAGATGTGAAGTTTGCAGGAGTGGTTCAGTGAAGTGTAAATGGGAAATCCCGGCTAGAATACTCTAAAGTTAGAAATAGTGAGTAACGTGCTGGGGTATATTTAGGCTTTATCTGATGTGGAGAACGCAATACGGTAAGTGGGAAATTCCGACCTACAGTTTCTAAGGGGGCTTGTGAGTAGTCATCACACCTCCAAGTGAGTTCGGGACATTCCCGTCCCCAAAACTGGAAAGGAGATCAAAATGAACAGAACAGCAGTTACCATCGTTGTGATGTCGGTCTTGGCCCTTGCATCATGCCACGAGTGCCAGCGGGCGCAGCAGGAGCTCGGAATGAAGAGTGACTCTCTTTTGGGTACCTGGGAGTTGGTGTCGTACAAGTATGGAGACCAGAAGGAGTTCTCCGATGTTCCGAAGAACCTGCGCCGTATCAAAATGATCACGGATACACACTCCCTGTGGGTTCAATTCGACACGAGCACGAAGGAGATTCAGGACGGCGCTGGAGGTTCCTATTCGCTTATCGGCAATACCTACACAGAGTCCAAGGATTTTGCGTGCGAAGGCATGACAAGCTACCTGGGCAAGAAGCATGCCTACACCGTTCAAGTAGAGGGTGACAAATTCATCCTATCCGGAGCCCTCTCCGACGGATTGAAGATCGAAGAGGTTTGGCGCCGGGTCAAGTAAAAGACTGAAAATAAGTGGTGAAGAGTTCCGGTTACATCAAACGGCAAAGTGGTAGGTGTTATCAGTAGATCTGACATAATTAAATGTATTCTTCAACTATGTGATAAAGATGTCGTTCCGGCCGTTAGTGTCCAAAGTAATATAGAGCAATAGATGATATTCTCCAGTGGCATCGAGCAAGAGTTATATCACTAACTAACAATACCGAATCAATCAGTATAAGCCCCGAATTTACAAATCTACTGCACTAATTTTACTAATCAATCGATGGCCCCAGTTGTTTTAGAACAATGGCAGAGAACGTCCACATATCCGGAATTTTATGATTGATACAATTCTTCTCACCGTTTACTTAATTCGATGAAACAAAAATCTTTGTATTTACGTTAAAATCCAGTCTCCTCATTAATTGTCTCAGGAAAGTTGATGTAGAGAAAAACATTGGTAATAAATCTAATAAAATTGATGCGCAAAAATCGAATCGATACTGTGAGCAGATATATGGAGCCTGAGATTGGCCCCACCCCCCAAGAGCGCCCTACCCACCTTGTTTTTTCTCTGGCTTATTGAAGATTCGACAAGTGCCTTGAATGTTGCATTGAGACGATCCATATATTCCGACCACACTATGTGTTTACTTTGGGCCTTCATCTTCCCTACTGCTTATTCCCGGATTTCCCATATAATAGGTGACAATTTGCCTGGAATTTAATAGTATACAGCCTATGGAGACCACTCAAGCCACTTTCGACCCAATGATACGGGAGAACCCAATGGGTGAAGCACGCAAGGACGCTCTGAGACTCGATTTTGACCTTAGACTGAAGCTCGAATTTCATTGTGACGAACCTTCGGTGGAAATAGAGCAATGTGGTGAAATTCTACAACAAGCGAGGCACATAAAATCATGTTCTCGTGCAAATTTTCAGCAAAGTGGCTTTGAAAGTGGAATCTCTTGTTATTTTAAGGGGTATATGTTAAGGTTATTAGTGGTGTACGAAGAAAATTATGTTTGTTAACCGTGCAAATGGGACAATGTCAGATCGATATACAACGATTTAGCTCTTGCAGAGCTAAGTAAAAGCAGACTGATCCATCGGAGATCAGTACCTAATATCGTTAACTTAACTATATGAGGAGAGAGTTATGAAAAGGCTTAGTTTTTGGTTCTTGATTGTGACGTTGACGCTACAGGTACAGGCGGCTGTTCCCGAACCGAAAGGTGTGTGGGGATTCAATGCACCGAATCAAAATAGTGCTACGGTCGGAGCCCCCCTGGAAATAGTCGGCTCGGCTCTGAATATCACGGGCGTCAGCGCCGAAGATGGTGCCATGACTATCGGCGAAGGCAGTTACTTCATATGCACGCATGGTATCGCCCCCAATGGCGACGGGGCCAAAGTAAACGAATGGACCCTGCTCATTGATTTCAGCTACCCACCCAGCAGTCTGTCCGATCCTCCCAACGGTTACAACGATCTCTTTCAGACCGACCCGACCAACGCCAGTGATGCCGACTGGACCATTAATTCGTCCGGCGCGATCGGAATCGGTGCCGTTGGTTATTCCGGCGCATCTGGTTTTACCACCCAGGCAAACACCTGGTATCGCATGGTCGTAGTGGTCGATAACGGCGTTCGACATGATCTTTATGTCGATGGTGTTGAAATATTCAAGGGAAACCAGCAGGGAATCGACGGTCGTTTCAGTCTTGCCGATACGCTTCTGCTGTTTGCCGCCGGCAATAACCAGGACGGCGATGACGCTACTATCAATGTATCGACCGTCGCCATCTGGAATATCCCCCTCACTTCCAATGAAATATTAACCCTGGGTTATGCCGGGCAAAGTAGTTTCGGTGATTATCCACAGGCCGCAGGCCCCGTTCCAGCCGACGGTGCCTTACATGCCGATACATGGGTAAACATGGCCTGGCGGGCGGGTGATTATGCCGTCTCACACGATGTGTATTTGGGTGACAATTTTGACGATGTGGACGCCGGTGCTGAAAGTACATTTCAGGGCAATCAGACCGACACGTTTTTAGTTGCGGGCTTCCCCGGATTCGCTTATCCGGATGGTCTCGTTCCGGGCACAACTTACTACTGGCGAATCGATGAGGTCAATGACGCAGAACCGAACAGCCCGTGGAAAGGCGAAATCTGGAGCTTTAGTATTCCCCCCAAGACAGCATACTTTCCAGACCCGGCCGATGGCGCAGAGTCTGTAGGTGTCGATGACAGCCTTAGCTGGACACCGGGTTTTGGTGCGAAACTGCATCACGTGTACTTCGGTGAAACTTTTGATGAAGTGGACAATGCCGCCGGAGCACTCCCCCAGGGAGCTACGGACTATTCTCCCGGCACACTTAAAATGGCCAAAACTTATTACTGGCGTGTCGATGAGTTCGATGTTGTCGAAATGCATAAAGGTGATGTCTGGAGGTTCACGACCGAAGGTGCTGTTGCAGCTCTTGACCCAGCTAATGGTGCTGTGGATGTAACGCAGACACCTATTTTAACATGGACACCGGGCTTTGGTGCTTCACATGAAGTTTACTTCGGCACCGACGCAGGTTCACTGGAGTTAAAAAGCAGCGTCAATCTTGGCTCTGAGAGCTATGACCCCGGACAACTCGAATGGAACACTACTTACTACTGGCGTGTAGATGAGGCCAACAACGCCAACGCCGACAGCCCGTGGACAGGCCCTCTCTGGAGTTTCACTACGGCCAACTTCCTTATCGTGGATGATATGGAGAGCTACAACGACCTTGATGAAAGTGATCCGGCTTCTAACAGGATATATCTTGCCTGGGTGGATGGATTTGATAACCCGGCTACAAATGGTTCTGTAGTTGGCTATGCTAATGCTCCTTTTGCCGAGCAAACTATCGTTAACAACGGTTTGCAGTCGATGCCGATGGCCTATGACAACGCGGTTGGTAAATCTGAAGCGACTTATGTCTTGACTTCCAATCGTGACTGGACGGTGAACGGTGTTAACACACTGACGATTTGGTTTAGAGGTGATTTTGGTAACACTGCTGAGACTTTGTACGTTGCTCTCAATGGCAACGCGAGAGTCGATAATGATAGCCCTGATGCAGCGCTGACAGGTTCCTGGACGCAATGGAATATCTCCTTGCAGGCATTTGCCGACCAGGGCGTCAACCTTACTAATGTCAATTCGATTACTCTCGGCCTTAGCTCGGTTACTGGAGGTACAGGTATGATGTACTTTGACGATATTCAACTGCATCCGCCTGCTCAGTAAGCAGTAGGGTGCAATTGATTGAGTAATTGATATAGCAGATTTATATTAACTCGGGGCTTATACCGATTGATTTGGTATAGGCCCCGCTTGATTTTTCAATAATACCTTCAAAGGAATGATATCATTGAAACATTTCTTCGTCACCGTTTACTTAATCCGAAAGCGACGCAGTCGAAACCGTGATTTTGAGCTGAAAAATGGGTTCGGATTTTGGGGTCGTAGGTTCATAGCGGGGGCGCGTTTCGAACATACGACCTTCCGGAGCAGATGTCATGAGCTGGGGCCGGTATTATTGGGCCGGCAGTACTGGAAGTCCCTTTTCCCTGCGATAATCATTGTCCCTCTTGATGAGTTCCTGGAAATGTTCTTCCGAGACCCAATTTACATGGCTGTCCAGGAACAACACATTTCGTCCAGTCCCATGATTGCTCAGTTTCTCATAAACCGTAATCATCCAGGGAGCGTCTGCTACTGTGATTGTTGCCCCGCGATAAATGTAGGAGTCTTTCAGATATGTGGCGGGACACACCAGGCCCTTAGCAGGCATCTCTGCTTTACTAATCAGTGTTTCCAGGTCCGGAGGTAACTGGTCATTATAATCATTCGCATAGATCAGGAGGGCCTTGCCGATGCCGCTCAGATTTGTGCCACAGGCATAACGTGTAGCTACCGCATGGGCTTGCATAAGGGACGGAGCCACAAAGTTATTGATGATCGAGTCCGCAGCCGTAGAATCAATCTGCAAAAGCAGGCGTTTGCCATGTTTGCGAGGTGTCAGAAGTTTAAGTACCTGGTCTAATTTCGGCATGAATTCCCGGACCTGGGGATTTTGCCCCGCCAGGGCATAAAGATTTTCGACAAATTTCAACACGCGGTCCGCCCCCTCAGCATTTGGTGATTGAATCGTCATATTCAAAGAAATCGAAGGCGGACCATTTAATCCCAAAGCCGCCCACTGTAAATCCTTGCTAAGGGTTGTCCATTGAATCTTATCGGATTCAGTTGAAATCGGTGGTAACATTTCCGCCAGAATACGACGTTGATCGGAACTGGGGAACAACACAACCTGAGCGGTTGTATTGGCGCAAGCCTGAAAGCCTGCTGCCAAAGCCTGGGATTGGACCGGGGACGCCGTTTTGAGCCGTGCAATGGTCCGTTTCAGTCCCACCAGAATCAATTGATCAGACACGTGAATCTCAATATCTCCGACGTCTTTTGCAATCTTCTGTATCTGCTGGTGCAGCCCGGCCTGATCATTAGCCGAATAGATTGGGACCGCCACAAAGAAATATGGAAAGTCGTACATACTGAACACCACAAAAATGTCTCTGCCGCCGGCCTTCAGTAAATCATTCAATTGCGCACCAGCCTGGGCCTGAAAGTTTTTGAGATTGTCCTGTAAATGTTTGGCAGTATCAGGCCCGGTATGTTCGCTTACAAGGCCGAGAGCCTGATTAACAAAGGCATCAAGATTCAGCTTTTCTAAATCCAGATGGATAACTGCAAATGCCTGGTCATCAATGCATGGCCCTAAAACCTGGTCCAATCCTGTTGACGCACCTGCGGCAAAAGCATTCAGACCGACACAATAGCAGAACATCAACCAAAAAACCCGATTCACTTTTCTTTTTGTTTGCATAATTATGCTCCTCAATAAGAGTGGATATTCATAACTGGTTCTATGGCTTGATAGTCAGTTCATAAACTGGCCGCCGTTTACTTTCATCAGGTGCAACCGGTGCTTCCAAACGAGCGTTTCGTGCATCAATTCGCCGGTAAATAAAATCCTTGCCTGTCACCGGATCTGCAGGTATTGGTACAGATGTGATTTCAGTAAGAGAGCCGGGCAGTTGCCTGGAATGATCCGCGGCAAACATGCGTATCGCCTCTATAGTTCGCAGAAGGGCAATATTTCGATCAAGCCTCGCTTGCAGGAAAGCAATCCTGGATAAGGCCGGTAACAAAGTTAAGAAAAAGTTCGCTTTTATTCCTTTATTTCTTTGATGATCGTCAATTCGCTGCTCGCCTTTCTTTAGATGGGGCTGCGCCTGGCTGTAGGGAATCTCAAACCACTTAAACATGTTATCCAGCATTTCCAGATATTCCTGTTTCTGATAGATTAACACAGCCTGTGCAGCAGGCATCGCCTCAATCCGTTCCTGAGAATATCCTTTACGGGCCAGAAATTCTTTCGCATCTGAATAATGCATCATGACCCAACCGACCGGCAAGAGCCCCTTAAATGATACATCACTCGTTCCCCCGCCTAATGTCTGTATTTTTTTCATAAAGTTGGAAGCGACTGCTGATGCCTGTGCAGACGTCAAAACCTCTTTCTCCAAATTTCGTAACTGTGGAAATTCCACAAACAGCATTTCCCGCTCATTTTCAAGTGATGTGTGCATATCAATCATGGGCTCCGGAAGAGCTGTCAAGGCCCAGTACAGATTAGGAGAATCCGGCATCTGCATCAGGCCTTCTACTTCTTTAAGCAGCAGAGCTGTGATGGCAACTCCAACCAAATCCTGAATGACAGTCGGTCCCTGGGCAATACTTCTGCCCATGTACAAACCTTGTTGCAGCATCTCCAGGGCTTGGTCAGTTTGTCTGTCCGCAATCGTGAGGCGTATCTGCAATTGCATCGCAAAGATCATACGGCGAAAGGTAGCCAGGTGCGGCATCTGCATGGTAAAGCCATCCTCCAGGGGCATCTCCCATTGGCAATGGGTGCGCTGAGAAGCTAATTTGATTTGATGGAAGCAATTCGAAAAGGACGACAAGGCCTCGTCAACTTCCTTGCGGTCTAACTGATCAACGGGCAGATCACGCCAATCGCTGATTTTTTTCTGTATATCTTCGGGATCTCCGGGATCGCTATCCGGGCACAAGGCCGCAGCCGAATAATAAAACAATGCGGCGTTGCCGGTCTTCTGATCAAGAAATCGGGGTAACAGTCTATAAGACATCGCCGGTACCGGCTCTCCGGCAGGCACCAGTGATAGTGTCCTTACTTCGACACTCTTGTCAGTCGTTGTATCTGCACCCCGGACGGCTGGGCATAAAGGCAAGATCCCTAATGCAACAATCAGATACCATATAATGAATTTCTTATACATTGTGACACTCCCTCATAATTTAAGGTTTCTGGTTAATGTTTTACCTGACCGGTCAAAGTCCATATAACAGCTCATCAGAGCTGAAAAATCACTATGACGACAACATACTCTCCAGCAATTGTTTCCGATTCTTGAGCGGTTCACTGTGGCCCACGCCCTGCTGAAACCGCAAAGCGTCAAGCCCGAACCTCACAATATTCTCTCGCAGCATGGGGTATGCCAACGAACCAGGAGACTCGGCTTGTACAGGTTGATACGAAGCCCGCGTCATCTGGAACTCGCCCGGCTCAGGAACGGACGACAAACTCCGAGCCCCATTCAAGTCGGGACGGATTAACACCGAGCAAATAAATAAAACAATCAACACGCCTGAGAACATTTGCCAGGGCAGTTTCTTGCCGGCAGTCGCACGACCGGCATTAAACATCAGCACATCACGATTCAGGGTATTCGAAATCGGTTTCAATTGACCAAGAACAGATTCCAATTCCTGCTCGGCGGGAGTCAGGTTCTCTTCGTTGTACATGATGAATGCTCCAGATTTCTTCTTATCATTTCCAGGGCCGTCTTATACTCATTATGAATCCAGGGGATAGACTTGTTCATCACTTGGGCTATTTCCTTAAGGGACATCTGGCCCCAGATTCGCAACAAGACAACCTCACACAATTGCGGCGGCAGCGTTTGCAGTATGTCTTGAGCCAGCCGGGCGTCAATCAGATCGTCAGACCGAGATTCAAACCACATGACCTGCCGGTGTAGTAACTTCCGCCCTGCCTGTTGTCGTTGCTGTAAGCGTCTTACTATACTGATCGAGGCATTGCGTACCACACGAAAAAGCCATGCCCTGACATTGTCCGGGCACCTGCGCTGCTTCAACAGCTTGATAAAGGCATCCTGAACTATGTCCTCAGCCCGTTGATCCGGATTCCACTGACGGGCATAAAGCATCAGTTCCGTTCCATGAGCCTCATACCATTCGGCCAATTGCTTCTGACTTATTGCTGCCATGTTGTTCTTTCATATATATGACGCTTGAGACGGAGTTTTTTTAATCGTTTTTTCATAAAATTTATGTACTATTCTATCTTTTGCTCTTGATAGCACCTACTGAGAACAAGAACTTATCGAGTTTATCTATGAAATAACTCTCCACTTCAGTGTGCGTGATTATTTCCGAGATCATATGCGAATGGGCCGAACAAAAGAAACTCAACGATCCAGGGATGGGTGTTCGACCACTTGGAAGCTGATAGTGCGATAAAAGCAGCAACGATACCACTTTTATAAACTGAAGAGTGCCATAGCGGCTTTCGGTACTGGTGATAGAATCAAAGAGGGGAGCTCGGATCCTTGGCGGGGGTTCCGGGAGTGGCCCTGGTTCAGCGCTCCCCTCAAATCAAGCCCTCGAAAGTCGGCGATCGCAGATGACCCATTTCAGTCAGCCCGAAGTAGCGAACTCTGCACCGCCAACCCGGCAATCGGCATATAGACCCAGAAGGACAATCCAACGGCTCTTGCGGCTTTGGTGCTTTGGCCAATTCAGCCAGGAAATCCTGCCGTTGTTGGAACTCGATTGGGTGAATCTACACAAAAAAGAGGACGGCACGCTCCCGCCAATCGCCTACGTGCACGGTGAAGTCTTTGGTGCAGGTGGTTTGAAGACGGTCCCGGACAATCCGCGCGGCAGCCGTAGCAAGTCCATCGAGAACCGCTGCAAAGGAAGAGGCCAGTGGAACACTAAAGATCTGATAGGTCGTATGTTCGTAACGCGCCCCCGCTATGAACCCACGACCTACCAGTAGGAACTCGGGCCGCTGTTCTAATAGTGCGGCTAAGAAGGGCTTAGGTTTGACGTGCTGGGCAGAGGTCGGTTCCACCCTTGGAACACTAGGATGGCAGAATAATATATATAGCCAAATAGGTCAAGGAAAAATTACTCAAAATTCAACCTTTTTTGAGACATCTTTTTAGGACGAACTGGTCTTGACACGCCCGTAGAAATTTACTAGTCCTGCATCGTCTTAACTGATGCACGAGAGCTGGGATTTTGGGGTTTTCTTTTTCGGAGTTTGCCGGTAGAATGAATTAACTTGTTTGGGTGAGGTATTCGTGGAATTTGAGAACTGTTAGTTCGAGGGCTGAAGGTGGACCATAAGGAACTGCTTGAGATTATTGAGCGAGTGGAGCAGTGTTAGGAGGCAAAAAGAAATGCGGATAGCAAGAGTGCGTATTCAAAACTTCAGGTGTTTTAGTGATTCGTCAGAATGGAGCGTTGACTGGGTACCAAACACAGATCTTAACCTGCTGATTGGTGCAAATGGCTCGGGCAAAACGGCTCTTGTCGATGCGATCGACTTTGCGTTGAACTGTGATGGAAGGATGAATCCTGCTGTGCTGGTGACGGAATACGACTTTCCCCAATGTGATACAAGCAAGATCATCGAGATCGAAGTTACGCTAACAGAGCTTGGGACTGTTTTGGCAGACTTTGAAGACGACATTCAGTGGATCGACAAGAAGAAGAAGGAGCTTGTGGATGGCGACGAGGAACCTCCAAATGAGACTGACCACGAGCGTGCAGTGATCATCCGGTTTGAGGCGAAACGCGATGATGAGGACGGGGAAATACGGCCGAAATGGATTTTACCCAAGCTTCAGAAAACGGAATACCACGAACAGGACGAACTCTCATGGGCCCAACATGAGGCAATCGGGTACTTCCGTATACAGCCTGCGGTCTCTGCTGGGGCATTCACTTTGAGCCAGTACTCTAAACTGGGGCGGCATCTGCGAAAGCTCAAATACAGACTTGGCAAGCTGCCTGAGAAACTAAGGCCGACACAAAAGTTGCCCGAATGTATTATTAGTGAGGCGAACTGTGACGAGTGCGATAACAGAAATGCATGTAAACCTTCAGTTGAGGAAGCGGCAGACGCTAATGGGACTAAACCCTTGGGCAAAATGCTTGGCGATATAGCCACGCGCGCACAGGGAATGTTGAGTGGATCGAGTTGGTCTGCTATGAACGCCAGCCTCGGACCGCGTTATGGAGGATTACGGTCAAGCCTTGCTGCGATTACGCTTGGCCTGCGATCAGTCGGGAGTGACGATGTAGGCTTCATACCATTTGAAAGACTTTCAGCGGGAGAGAAATACGCTTTATCATTTGCTCTGGCGGACACGCAGATTCCCGGAGAGGTTACGCCAATAATTGTCATGGAAGAACCAGAGACAGCGCTGTTTCCTGCGGCAATTGGGCAAATCGTGGCGCATTTGCAGGGCTCAAACGCACCTCAGCTGATTTTGACAAGCCATTCGGAGTCCGTTGTGCGTCGTTTTGAATTGGAGAGTATCTTCAGAATGGATGCGAAGCAGGGACTAAAGAGAGTAGATACAATCGCGAGCGATGACGCGATGCGTCGGGCGTTGGAATACTTGATTATGCCGGGTTCAACGAGCGTTCTGTTTGTTGAGAAGGTACTTGTAGTTGAAGGGGGTGGGGATGCTTTTGCTTCAGGGGTTTTGGATAGATTGGCAGGGGCTATGTCGAGGAAAGAAAAACTTCAAAAGTCATTTGCATCTACAGGATGGACAGTACTGAGTGCAAACCAGGCAGACAATATTCCTGACACAGTTGAGGCTCTCAAGAATCTTGGGATTAAGGTTGCTGCGTTGTTTGATGCCGATGCGAAGGGCAGAGTGAATGCAGATAAAATCAAAGACAAGTGTCCGGTGTTTACCTACGAGAGGTCGAATAATGGGGAAGTAGACTTGGAGTTGGCGCTCCTTCTCGGATTGGAAAAAGCCAATCAAGACAAGGCAATCAAGGGGTTTCAGAGATACAGTGAATGTAAGACGTGTTCGCAGGGGAAGAATGTCAGAAATTGTCTGAACAAGAATGGATGTTGCTTATCCGTGCCTAAGGGCATAGAGGCAAAGGGGCTTAGCGCCCAGCAACTCGCCGACCAAGGGTTGCCTGCAGGACCCGCCCGCGATGTGCTACCCGGCCCGGGGGCCGTGATTCACCTACAATTCCATAATCTACTGAGTGTGCTCGAAGGCATTGAAGAGATCCTGGTGGCGGGCATACCGGATAAAGCTGCACCACCCGACGTCCAGCAACTCCTGCAAACCGAACATCCCCTGCTGACATTATTGGGAATGAAAACCTTGCAGCAACCTCTGACACCTGAGGTTCTGG
>Ga0307378_10003290_pt1 | contig 23797 bp, 20 predicted proteins | sample UN1MG_FD_202238 | JGI IMG/M metagenome (GOLD analysis project Ga0307378, IMG submission 202238) | Soil microbial communities from Risofladan, Vaasa, Finland - UN-1 | ecosystem: Environmental > Terrestrial > Soil > Coastal area > Acid sulfate soil | place: Finland: Risofladan, Vaasa | collected...
TCCGCCGGCCGAGACTGCCGAGGATATTCTCGCCGAATCGAGCTGGCAGCTTGCCGGTACGGCGTTGCAGGAAAGTGCCGAGCGGCCGGACCCGTGGCAGGTGGCCGATTCGATGCTGGAGATGGGTGTCGGAATCTGTGCCCTGCTGGGCGGCGTTTACGGAACACGAGCCGTAGGTTTCTTAAGGCAAGCCAGAACAAAATCCAACGCCCTGCACGAAATCATCGCAGGCAACGAGCAATTCAAAAAGCAGAACCAGGTTCAAGCCTCTGCTTTCAAGCAAGCCCACCAAAACCAATCACCCCAAACCCGCCAGCTCGTCGCGGCAATGAAAGCATAAACCCTCATCCATAAATGCTTTATTCACAAAACGTTAGAGATAGTACCCAAAAAAAGATTTGACTTAACAGTATTTTTATCAGATAATATATTTGCACTTAATCCAAAAAGGTCATTCAAGAGGGACTTATCTGATGTCCGATATAACTTGTGTGAATGTGCCCTGTTTTTGAATGAAGAATTGCATTATGGCTGATACTTTCAAATTCTCAAGAGCCAAAATTGACGAACACACCGAAAAGGTCGGTACTGACATACGCCCTGTCATCGAGTGCAAATTAGGCCGGGTAAAACTGTTTGATATTGGGCAAAAACTGGTGGATAAATATCCGAATCTCTTTGAGAGTTTGGTCCAATCTCCAACCGAATTTCGCATTCAGAAAAAGTTCATATTTCCAGGTAAAGGTGAAGCAGAATTAATTACGTTGGCAATAACGCCGCGAGGTGTTTGTTTTGTCTTTCCTCGAAGATCAAGCGTATTCGAAGAGGAAATTTTGCAAAACGATATACAAGACGTTAGCCTTGATGGTTTAAGAATATTCCGCGAGACTTTTCCTGGGAGGATAATCTGCCGCGTGGGATTAGTTAACGAATATATCTTCAACACGGGGCCGGTAGATAGCATGAAGTTGGTTTGCTCTCGTTTTACGAAAGTCTCGATACCTTCGAATGGAGAGATCATACTGAACATTAATCTTCCTGATGATGATTACAACAGGAAGATCCTACTGCAACCTGTTCAAAAGCTTGAGAAAGTATCGGAAATACCTGAGAAGGCACAAGTTCAATCTTATGGAGTGAAGGTTGTTGTAGATTTCAATAACCGAGATATGAGTCAGGACCTTGATGATACAAGGATTCTTGGTATCCTTCATAAAGCCAGGCGATATAATGAGACTGAACTATATAATTTTCTAAACTGTTCTTTTGGAGGAGAATAAAGTGAACGATCTTTTAACATCCAGTCCTGTGGTAAACCTCATCGCTCTGGACTTAAATGGAATTGATACTTCCTATTGTGACATTGGTGATATTATCCTAAGGGTGAAATATTTTTTTGACGAATCAGACTCAACAACAGATACCAAGATTATACGTGAACTTGAGAATTCAGTTTTCAAAACGGTTAGCAAGGAATGCTTGGAGTTTTGTGATTCACAAGGTTTGGCTTCTATTCTCGCTGAATGTCTAATGAAAGCTAAAGAATTATTCTCCAGTAGAATAAAACTCTCAGCAGATTTAGATTACTTTAGGGATGATCAAGCAGAAAATACTCCACATGTCGTCATCAGAGTAGAGGTTAGCTCTGATCAACATACAGCGATTGAGGAGTACGACCAATTTGTATGCTGGATGGCTACCGAAATACCTCCTCGTGACAGTCAACATTTTACCATAACGGTCAAGCGTGTATGAATGGAGCCTGCAGAATTTCTCAAAACTGCGGAACTATTAAAAGCTCAGACTGAGGAAGCACATTTGCGGACCTCAGCCGGACGTTCTTATTATGCGGCGTTCCTATATTTTAGAGAACACTTGAAGCAGATCGGCCTTGAGAAGACTAGGAAGCCCGGCTATGAGGCACATGCATTTGTAATTCAATGCCTGAAATTTTGTGAGGTTACGGAAGGCACTAAGGCCTCGCAATACCTTCGCGACTTGCAGCAAGTTCGTGAGGACGCAGACTATCATCTTGAGATGCCCTTCATGCAAAATAATGCCGACGATGCTTTTTTAAAAGCACAAAAAGTAATCGACGATTATAAAAACGGTATAACTGCGGAAAAAGAGAAGATGCTCCTTAAAAAGGCTTCGGCTCACGCTAAGACAAAGTGTTGGATATAACATACTGTCGTTCCTCTGAGCATTCAGAAGATTCTCCCATAGAGTAATCTTCCCAGATCCAACAAGTCAACGCACAAACCAAAGCATGTGGTACATTTCATGATTGGAGGAGTATCATGTCACAGAGGACGGAGGATATTTGTTTGGATGCCGATCGGCTGTCGTTGGATTATTTGATTGCCGAGTGCATCTGATATCCGGCAGTTAGGGAACGACGCTCGGCAAAAATCAAATCGATGTGCGACGAGCTGCGAACCGGGAGGAGGAAACCGCCGGAACCGCCTGCTCCGGGAGAGACCGCGATCAAATGTCCCTTCTGGCCGGTGTACTGTCTGACGGTTAAGCAGCAAGCCCGGCCTCTTTCCTGTAACCGGCTTTTTGATGGGAAGATAATTTGTCCTCTGCCTTAGCTTCACGGCGGGAAATTTGTGCTCACTGGCACAAAGGGACATAATTCATCGATTTTAGTGAGTATATCAGCGTAATTATTGGCACATTTCTCACAAATAATAAGAAAGTGACAAAAATATCATAAAATCGACATATTTTCCTTGACGGCGCTATGGGATACATGGTAAATATAGATAAGTACAACTATTGAACCTACTGGTTTAATAGCCTTGTGTCGTATTAAGTATCCACGGTTCCTGGGCAAAGGCCTGATTTGTTATCAGGTTTGGAGCAAAGCTGGAGTAAGGTGATACGGCAAAAGAACGGACGAGAGGTGTCAGGCGACGTAGAAATCGGCTCACTGAGCCGGGTTTGCCGGTTGCTTATCACCAGGATTGTAACAGCGCTTGCAGTCTACCCAACCTTGCCTGTTTGATAACCTTACATGAACGTGCAACACGGAGAGTCTATGCGCAAGTTCCTTCATGTTGGAAGATGTTAGGGTGACTATATACCAAGGAGGAGTACTATGACGAGATTAAGTACAATTTGTGTCATAGTGGCTTTGATAATTACTCTTGGCGCGCCGGCATCCAAAGCAGGAATAATCGTTGAGTTCAGCGAGGTCGATCTTCCCAGTCTTACGCTGCTTGACGGAACTACGCACTTTGACGCATATGGTCTTGCTTTTGAGGATACGACTTACTATGCAGTTGATATTCGACTCGTTGGTGCCGGCCTTGATGACCGAGGCATCACAACAACCGGACCCGACAACGCAATGACCGTGGTCTTCATTCAACCGGTCACCTCGTTTACTATTAATTTCGCGACCCTCGGTGGCGCCACTATTTACGGAAATGCGTACGATCCTGCCGGCAATCCGGGTCCTGGATTTAGTAGTCCGGCGTATTACGGCTCGTGGAGCATCTCTACCGGCCTTACCAAAAAGATTACCTTTCATGATGGGACTGGCTACATCCTTGTCGGTCGAATCGAGTTCGAGCCCGAGCCCAAGCCCGAACCCATTCCGGCTCCGGGTGCGATTCTTTTGGGCAGCATCGGCGTTGGTATTGTCGGCTGGCTGCGAAGACGCAGAACGCTATAAGAGTATTGTCAAAATTTACGTTTGAAAAAGAACTGGGAATCTAACATTTCCAGTTTTACAAAGTCCCTGCTTTTCGATTTGAACTTCGTGGAAAGCAGGGGCTTTTCGTTTGTCCCTATCCGAATCTGGAATTGCCGGCATCAACAACAAACTGCCGGATGAGGTCTGCCGGATTAATAGGCTATGGTTTGCAGCCAATTGCCGGCAAAAATTGCGAATTCGAAGCCGTTGACTATGCCGTCCTGATTGTAGTCGGCGTCGGCAATTTCGTTTCGGAGCCAGGAATCGACAAACTGCGAAAGGTCGGCGGCATCCACTGTGCCGTTAAGGTCAAAATCACCGTAAATGCCGAATAGCCAGTGAGGGAAGAAATCTACGCCGTCAGCGCCTGCCCCTAATCGCACAATCATAGGGACATCGAGCGTTTCATCCAGCGTATATGAATACGGCGGCACAAAAACATCGTCATCGCCTTCATCGATTCGCCCGGTGCAGTTATCAAAGACGTTGCCGGACGCTCTTATCTTACCGATTATCTCGCCGGCGTCATGGACATAAATGTAGTACGGGTCGTTGACGCTGTTGAAGTAGTTATTCTCGATAAGGCACTCGGCCTGAATACGCGAGCGAATACAGTAAAGATTGCCCGGGCAATTGTAATAGTTATTGTAGATGTGCACTCTGCCGTATCGCACCGAAGGTATCCGCTGCCAGCAAAGCGGGCCGAACCAGTTATGGTGGAAGGTTATGTGGAGCCTGCCGAGGTCGTCGGCGGCGCTGTCGCTGCTGCCAACGAGGCTTACTCGCGATTGGTTGCTGTTCGTGGCGGTGAAATAGAACTTGCACCATGAGACGGTAATCCGGTCGGACCTTCTGGTTATATCCAGGCAGCCGTCATCGCAGTCGTAGAGAGTGCACTTTGTGATAAAGACGTCGTTTATGTCCTCCTTTAAGCTGATGCCGTCACCTTCGCCGTAGTCGCCGGGATTGGTAATGTTCAGCCGCTCGATGATTATATTGGAAGAGCCTTTTTTGAAACCAAGCTCTCCCGTAATCGTAGCGTTCGGGTCCATGCCCTGAATCGTCTTGTTCGAACGAATGCTGACCCTTCCGCCGACCGAACCGAGGTCGATCGCACCCGAGACCCGCACGACATAAGGCACATCCACCGTCTCGACAAGCTCTTTGAAGTCGATGGCGTTATCGACGACAGCAGTGGTCCCACCCTCTCCGCCTGTGGTATTTACTCCAAAGCCATCAACTGCAAAGACGCCAGACGTCAAACAAAACAATAACACCAGGCCGGGCACAACGACATACGACAATCTCTTCATCACATATTGTCCAAACGAACTCAGTTTTCAATAGAACACGCTCCGCACATTATAGTACCAAAATTCTGCTGATTTGTCACCGAAAAACCAGGGCAAACCCCGGCGACAGGAAAAGGCCTCGTACCGCACCACCGATTCCAATAACGCCGACAAGAAATCCGGACAAGGCCCCGCCGTTTGCACCAAAGACGAGGTTGGGCTTGACCTGGCTTGTCTTTGACTTTGAGTTGAAATCGACACAGCAGCACACAATAAGTCGAAAGAAAAACCCTTTTCATCGAATCAAAGCTCGTAGTCCTTTTGATTAGTCAAAAGGACTATGGGCATCGTAGAGTAAAGCTTGTCGTGGCGGCATGACCTTGTACCGCACCACCGATTCCAAAAACGCCGGCAAGAAATCCGGACAAACCGCCGCATACACCAAAGACGAGGCTGGGCTTGACCTGGCTTGACTTTGAGTTGAAATCGACACAGCAGCACACAATAAGTCGAAAGAAAAAGCCCTTCTTATCGAATCAAAGCTCGTAGTCCTTTTGATTAGTCAAAAGGACTATGGGCATTGTAGAGTTAAGCTTGCTTTGGCATCACGATCTTTGAAAAGCCATTTACACGGCCGTTTACAAAACCGTTTTCAGATTGTTGCAATGCGGCGAAGATTCCGGTATTCTGTGGGATTATTAAGGTATTGCTGCGAAGCTATATTCCGGTGTGCATTGCATACTCTACGGCTCGCATTGTTTCGCTGAATCTTTGGTCAAGGCGGAAATGGCAAAAGACCGTGAACATTACGAACAACGGATTCAAACGATATGCCTGTTGATTCTGACGGCTCTGGGAATCACCGGGGCGTTATATCTCTTTGCCTCTGTGCTGATTCCGTTTGTCCTTGCCGTTTTTCTGACGCTCTGCCTGATTCCCGCTATCGACGTTCAAATGAAGCTGCTTCGTATTCCACGCCGTACCGCAATCCTGACAACGGTCGCCGTCGGTTGTGCGCTTCTTATCCTGGGGGCATTGCTCGTTAACGCGGCGGCAAATCAGATTGTAGAAAGCAAAGACGACTATGAAAAACAGTTCAGGCAACTGCTTGTCAAAACCCGAGGCCTGCTTCCCCCCGAGTGGTATACGGACCCCAATGACCCTTCCGTAGACCCCTCCGAACCGCTGATTCGCGTTCCTACCAATACGATCAGAAGGGTGCTCACCGATACAGCCAGCAGTATCATGGGTGTGATCTCCAATGGCCTGCTCGTCGTGATCTTCATGATCTTCATGGTAACCGGAAAGGGCACATACAAAGCCCCGCCGGGCAGCTTATGGTGGGAGGTCGAGTCACGTATCAAGCGGTATGTACTGACTATGATTTTCACATCCGGCACTACCGGGATTCTCGTGGGGCTGGTCTTGACGATCCTGGGTGTGAAATTCGGCTGGATGTTCGGCTTCCTGGCGTTTCTGTTGAATTTTATTCCAAACATCGGCTCTATCATTGCCACAATATTACCCCTGCCGGTAGCCTTGATCGACCCGGAACTCGGCGTGATCTCGAAGATACTGGTTCTGGTAATTCCCGGCGGCATCCAGTTTGCTATCGGCAATCTTCTCCAACCCAAACTGATGGGAGAGTCACTCGATCTGCATCCGGTTGTGGTGCTCTTGTCTTTGATTTTCTTCGGGACAATCTGGGGGATCATCGGGATGTTCCTGGCCGTACCGATAACGGCCGTCATAAAGATACTTCTGCAGAGATTCGGCTACACACGTGCTATCGCCGATTTGATAGCAGGAAAAACAGACATGCTGACTAAAAGCCCGTCTGAAGAGTGATATTATGAAACACGCCTTATTGATTGGCACGATCGCACTGACAGCAATAGTCTGGCCCGGGCATTCGGCTGCCCAGGTGCAACAGGATAAAGCCCGAGCACGTGTTAACGATTTGCGTTTAGCGTCCTATGTCACCTCGCGCCAGGTCGAGCAGCTCGCGACCGACCCGGCCGTTCGCACAAAGGCCCTGCAGACCGTCCGGCGTATGGGCATCACGAAGCTCTATCTTGAGGTTTACCGAGGCGGCCACGTCGTCTCGCCCGAACATTTAATATTTACCCGTGACTGGCTTCAAGGATATGAAATCGAGATTGTCGGCGGCATAGCAACCGTTCCCGGCGGCGATTTCGGCGTCCGGCAGAAAGGCCCGCTCGGCTGGTTCAACTGGCAGAACGAAAAGACCCAGCGGGACCTCAAAAAAGTCATCCGCATGGCCGCGGGCGTTTTCGATACCTTCATCGTGGACGATTTCCTTTGCACCGGTGACGTCAGCGACGAATCGAAAGCAGCCAAAGGCGACCGTTCCTGGAGCCAGTACCGCCGGGAGTTGTTAACCGAGCTGGCACAATCCGTCTTTATCGGGCCGGCGAAAGAGGTCAATCCCGATATCACCATGATTGTCAAATACCCCCAGTGGTACGACCGGTTTCACCTGTTCGGCTACGACACGAAAACGCTGCCGGAGCTGTTCGATATGGTTTGGGTCGGCACGGAGACCCGCGGCCGCAATACTCAGCGGTTCGGATTCGTGCAGCCTTACGAGGGATTCGTAAACTACCGCTGGCTCGCAGGCATCGCCGGCGACAAAATCGGCGGAGCATGGTTCGACCACGGCGACTGCTCAGAGCACGACTTCCTCGACCAGGCCTATACGAGCGTCCTGGCCGGCGCGGCGGAACTGGTCTTCTTCAACTTTAGCAACGTAATGGCAGGCCACCCCGACCACGAGAAAGTCGTCGCCCAATTCGACCGGCTTGCAGACCTGGCCGCATTTGTCCGCGAGCATCCCGTCACCGGTGTTCCAGCCTATAAGCCGCCGAACAGCGATCCGGCCGGTGACATGTACATCATGGACTTTCTCGGCATGCTCGGCATTCCCCTGGTCCCGGTACATAAGTTCCCGGCGGACGCTCCGGTAATCTTTCTACCGGCCCAGGCGGCCGCCGACCCGGATCTGCTGGAGCACATTAATAAGGCCCGCTCAAGAGGCGCTGACATTATCTTTACAACAAATCTGCTCATCGCATCACCGGCCGGCGATGAACTCGCTGGCATGGTAGGAGTCGGGCCGGATATACAATCAAAGCCGACGCGTGCCGGACTAATGCAGGAGCCCGGGAAAGCAAATGTCACCATCGATCTGGAATCGCCGATTGAAGGCAAAGCCGTGCCGGGAAACATCGTGTGCACCTCCGGCGACAAACAGATCGCCCTTCTTACCGTCAGCGAAACACCTCTCGGCCTCATTGCCCTGCTCAATACGCACACTTACAGCCAGGCCGACTTCGATGCCGTAGGTGAGGTCCTGCTCTGTCCCCGGCCGCTGGGACTGCTTGAAATTAATGGGCCGGCACTCTCAGCTCTTCGTGAGGCATTCGGCGGCACAGCTTTCGAAGGCCCCAGTTGTGTTACATATCATCCGTTCAGCTCTGCCGGCTTCGGCAGTTGTGTCATCCAGAACTTCAACAATAAGGCGGTCAATGTCAACGTCACCTTCGATATTGAAAAGGATAAATCCAACGAATTCTTTGATGCGTTTTCCCAAAAGACCATACCCATTCGCACAACCGAATCTAAGACCCATACCGCATTGGATCTGACCATCCCCGCCAGAAGCCGTGTCTGGGTCCGACGTATTGATTAAACATTGTTTATGAAAAATTCAAAGTGAGGAACTTATGAAGAGTCGATTAAAAATCCTTAATTTTCTATGCGTAAATGTATGCTGTCTCTGTTGTCTTTCCACAATATCCGCTGCTGATGAAGAGGGGAAAGAGCAAAACGTTCGCTGCACGGTCGAAGTCGAGGAAGTTGTCAGCAGGTATACGCCTGCGAATAACGGTGCCGGGCCATTATGGTGTTACGGCTCGACGGTTATCGCACGGCAAGGTGACAATGTTTTTCTTTCGGTCATCGAGACCGGCGAGGATGTTCCTCTGCTCTGCAATACTCGCTGGCAGTTGTGGCATCGTTCGGCGAACGGCTGGAAGCTCGAACAAGCCGAGAAGGAATATCGGCAACGCGAGCCCTGCCCCCTGGCGGTGTTCCAGGGAGGGTCTGTTTTTCTGTCTGTTAATCCTTCCACTGAGCCGGCCGGCACGAAATACGGGCCTTGCAATCCGCTCGTGCTTGAGTTCAATCCGGCTAATCCGGCAGCACCCGCGAAAACACATAAGCCGGCGTGGGCCGATGGATCCTATTTCACCGATCATTCCTACAGGGGTTTTGCCGCCGATGGAGCTAACGGCGAGCTTTTGCTTTTGAACATTAATGCCAAAACCAGCGAGCAATTCGTCTCCTACCGTGACAGCAACGGCCAATGGCACGAAAAAGGAACAATCACATTTCCCATCAGGTCTTGCTATCCCCAGGTCGTCCTGCGGGAGGGTACGGCTCATGTAATGGCAATCGGCGATATCGTCGAGCCGGTTGAAGAGTGGCAGAAGCTCAAATACGAAAAACTAAAACGCGATTGGGACTATGTCTTCCGGCGGCTGTTTTATACGTACACCGACAATATCAGGACGACCGGTTTTAGTGCCCCGATAGAAATCGACACCGTGGAAGCCACATGCGGGCACATCAGCAATCTCGATTTGTATATCGATAAAACAGGGGCCGCCCATCTGCTTTATTTGAAGCGACCACATCAATACGAATTCATCCGCGACAAGTACTTTCCGGGCCAGGCGATGACGGTCTACCTGGAGCATGTTATAGTCAAAGACGGCAAAGTTCTCTCACGCCGGACGCTGGCAGAGAGGCCCGGCGGACCAACCGATTTCGAGCCTTCGTTCGGCCGCTTCCATATCAGCGGCGCGGGAGATCTTTATGTAATCGCAGCCGGCACGAGCGTCGAAAAAGGGCAACGCACATACGGCAATTTTCTCGGCCTAATACCGGCAGGCAAAAACAAGCCGAAGTTCGAGCGTATCGAGCTGAAGCATCCTTTCGGCAATTTCTTTACCAACACGCCACGCAGCGGGTCAAAACCATCCGACATTATCGACATCTTTGGCATAGCTAATGACAATCCGAATCTTCGCTACGCTCGAATCCGCATCGAATCCGGGAAAGATTGAAAAATTTCGCCAACCTTCAGGGAGTATAACATGATACGGGCAGCAACAATCCTTTCACTTGTTTTTGTCCTCGGTATTTGTACGGCAGGATGCAGCAAAAAGGATGTCACGAGTGAAAGCGAACGTTTGACAATCGCAGTCATTCCGAAAGGCACAATTCACGAATTCTGGAAGACTGTTCACGCCGGAGCCGATATGGCCGGGCGGGAACTGGGTGTCGATATCCTGTGGAAGGGCTCGCTCAAGGAGGATGACCGCGAAGCCCAGATTTCCGTAGTGGAAAATATCATCACGCGAGGGGCCGATGGAATCGTGCTGGCGCCGCTCGACAACGCTGCGCTGCGCCGGCCGGTCGATGAGGCGATGCGAAGCGGCATACCTGTGGTTATCTTCGATTCCGGTCTGAAGGGGGACAATTACATCAGCTACGTTGCAACGGACAACTTCAAAGCAGGACAGCTCGCAGGCCAATACATGGCGAAACTGCTCGAAGGCAAAGGCAACGTCGCAGTACTGCGATACGCTGAAGGTTCCGACAGTACAACCAAACGTGAGGACGGTTTCCTTGACGCTATTAAGGCCTTTGTGGACATCGAGATTGTCACTTCCAACCGGTACGCCGGAGTGACTACGGAAAGCGCGTTACAGGCGGCGGAGAATTTGCTCTCTCGATTCGGCGGGGCCGAGGGAAACTTACGCATCGACGGCATTTTTTGCGCAACCGAGCCGACCGCCCTGGGGATTCTGCGTGCCCTGCAGAATGCGGGCTTTGCCGGCAAGGTCAAATTCATCGGCTTTGACAGTTCCGAAAAAATGATTGCCGCTCTGCGTGCGGGCGAGCTGAGCGGTTTTGTCGTGCAGAATCCCATGAGTATCGGCTATCTCGGCGTGAAAAATCTGGTCGGTCACATCCGGGGCCAGCAATCGCCCCGGCGAATCGATACCGGCTCAATACTGGTGACAATGGAAAATATCGAGAAGCCGGAAATACAAAAATTGCTCAATCCCGATCTAAGCAAATATTAAAAAAGTTCCCCCCCTGCCGCTATTTTTCCGGGCCGGGATTTTGTCCGGCAGAAATCGTCTTTACTTCCTCGGCGCTGAGGGCGTAGCTGTAGATACGGACATCGTCGATCGAGCCTTTGAAGTTGCGGTCCGGTTTCTCGGCGTTTGCCCCGATGAAAAGACTGTAATCGTTGACGTTGATAGAGCCTGCCGCTTCGGACGCTATGTCGAGCCTGCCGTCCACGTATAGACAAATCCTGGAGCCGTCATACGTGCCGGCTATGTGATGCCATTTACCATCGTTGATGCCAACGGTTCCGAACAGACTGCCCACCTGGGCGCCAGGCACGAACGCGCCGGTACACGCGAACTCGATTGAGCCTTGTGTTCCGTTTCTTTGCAGCCTCCAGGAGCCGTCGCCCTTCGTGATAACGGCCTGCCATTCGCGGTCGAATGTATCGACCTTTATCCATGCCGCGACCGTGATTTGAGATGTCATGTTGAAGCTCGAATCGTTGCCCAGGTCCACATAGTCACCGTCACCGTCGAACTTCAGGGCTTTATCCGCCATCCCATCGATCCAGGCCGGATTGCCGGCGATTGTACCGTGCAGATTGTTGCCGCTCGAATCGGCCGCCGTACCGCCGGCGCCGTCATCGAATTTCCACCAGCCGATAAGGCCGCCGGGACTGAAACTCCAGACGTCTCCGGTTATGACGGAATCATCCGATTGAACTTCATCGACGCGCCAGTTGTAAGTCACTCCTCGTTCAAGAGCCGGCACAACGATGGACGTCGAATCGCTGACTTCGGCAAGCAACTTCAACGCATCGGAGCTGGTTCCCAGGTAAACTTTATGTCCGGTCGCATTCGCTCCCGGCATCCAGCTCAACTCCAGGTCCTCGATCTGCATGCCGATCAGCCCATCGGCCGGCTGTGGTTTGATGGCTTTTGACTGGGGATTGAGCGGTGCGGCTTCGAGCACTGCCAACTCTTCTGAGGCGACATCCTTACTGCTCAAATCTCCAAAGACCACCCTGTACTTGTTATCGCCGATCTTCCATCTCAGCAGCACTGCGTGCGGAAACTCCGCGGTGACCTTGTCACCGTAGTAGGCCGGGTCTTTGCCCTCTTTTTCAAGCGTAGCATACATCATCCCGACTCTGTCAAGTTTCATTGCTTTCGCCATGACTTCCTTGGGCAATCCTCCGGAAGGCTGATATTGGGCTAATTTCTGCCGCAATGGACCGGTAATCTCCCGCGCTACCGTCATTGTTGAGAGGCTGCTGGGATACTTGCCGTCGGTATACTCAGCAAAGAATTCCAGGACTTCGACTATATCTTCTCCCTCGTTGGTGACATCCCATGTTGCCTGCCCGAGAAGCTCATAATCTTCGGGAATGACAGGCTCAAGCTCAGCCGGGTCTATTTCAACGTCCCACTGAAATCCGTCAATTACCAGGTCCATTGAAATCTCACCGTTTTTGGCAGAGCCTTGTGCCGTCAGGCGGACCGGCAGTTTTGTCTCTACCTCAACCCAAAGCCTGACCACAATGCCATCGAACATGCCGCTGCTTAGCACCGATCCCAGCTTCGTGCCCAGCACAGGATCGGTCGCCTCAATCCCCCAGACCTTAATACCATTAACGGTATCGTGACCCAGATCGACGTGCTGACAGTCGGCCATCGCCTTGAGCAACGTCACGGGGTCACCGCTCTCCGAATCCATTTTTTCCATAAGCTCGTCCGTGAGCGTCATTTGGATATATTCCTTGTCGGCAGGTATAAATGTGTAGAGCACACGCTTGTCGAACAGGATATACGTATCTCTTTCGGTGGTTCTCTGGGGCAGTTGTATCCGTGATTTGATACGGACACCTTTATCGTACGAAAGCTTGACTTCCGTAGTAATGTGAGTCACCTGTTCGGCCGGTGCTCCAGGCAGTCCCTTTATGTCGGCTTTTGTTCTATAAAAAACTGTTTTGATATCCCTGACCTTATCGAGCACTTCGGCAAGAGCTACACCGCCGCTGATGGGAAGAATGTTCAGGCCGATCAGCACGGCAACAACTATCACCGCTGCAACTGCTAATTTGACGACTGGCTTATTCATAATGATTCTCCGGATTCCGGCAGTCTGAACTGTCGGTTGAAGCCGATGTTTGGGAAAAGCGCTCAGGAGTTGCATTTTCAGCTCATTGCGATGCCTGGAGTCCGGAGCATCGAAAGGAATATCCTTTAAAAATTCTTCGATATATTTTTCGTTATCGTTCATAATTCCACCCCTCTGCTATTCATAGCGGTATCTAACTTCTTCCGCAGCTTCACAGTAGCACGCTGGAGCCAACTGCGCACTGTAGAGGGTTTCTTTCCCAGACAAGCGGCTATTTCGGTTAACTTCATATTCTCGAAAAAACGCAACGTGATGACAGTCTGGTACTTTGGTTTTAAGCTTAACAGTGCCTGTTTTAAGATAGCTTTCTTCTCAAGAAGCTCTTCATCGCAGTCGATGACAAAGGCGGATTTCACCCGTGTATTGATGACAGCTTTTTCAACCACATCCGCCCTTCGTTTGACACCGCGCAGATGATCGTTGACGGCGTTAGTTGCGATGCGAAAGAGCCAGCTTCGAAAATCAGTCGCCCCGCCGTCAAAAGAGCCCAGGTTATGCATAACTTTAAAGAATACAGTCGAGGTAACGTCTTCAGCACTGTGGCGATCAAACAACCGGCGCAGGCAATAGTTAAACACATCCTTATAATGCAGGAGATAAAGCTGTGCAAAAGCATCGGGGTCGCTGCATGCCCTTTGAATAAGACCCGTATGCTCACTTTCGCTCAAACTCAAGCCCGTGTACCTCTGTATTCGCCTTTTGTTAATTTCAACTGTCATCGGCATTATAAACGTACAAAGGGCTGAAAACGTCTCAAAAAAATCGAGAAAAGCTACAAAAAAACCTCCTCCGAAGCCGCCGCTACAGAACAACCTTCCTGAGAAATCGTTCAAAGATGTTGTATTAGTCATACAAATTTGGTAAAGGAAACCTCAGACGAGGATTATTTTTTATGCCGGATGTATATAAAAATCCAGCAAGGAACATGGCTGGCTTAAATTTTCGATTTATCACTTAAAAGAATCTATTCGGAGTTATGAAATGAAGAAACTTGTCGATTATTTCCTTAAAGGCCTTGTGATTTTTGTCCCTATGGCTCTGACCGTTTTTCTGCTGATATGGGCGTTTACCAGTTTGGATGCCGTCTTCCGTGATTTCTTACCAGTCTCTTTTCCCGGAATGGGGATCTTGCTTACGGTTTCATTGATCTTCGTTATCGGTTTTGTCGCGTCGAACTTCCTGGGCAAAAGGTTGTTCGCCCTTGTAGAGAAGGTTTTTAAGGGGCTCCCATTGGTCAAGCTGCTCTATTCGGCTGTGAAGGATATGATCGAGGCGTTCGCGGGCGAGAAAAAAAGTTTCGATAAGCCCGTCATTGCCACATTTGTGCCTGGAGGAGCCGCAAAAGTAGTCGGCTTCGTTACACAAGAGAGTCTGGAGAACCTTGGGCTTTCAGACTATGTTGCTGTGTACCTGCCTCAATCGTACAACTTTGCCGGCAACGTTTTGCTCTTTCCAAAAGAGGCGGTCAAGCCCCTGGGCATCGAAAGTTCGCAGGCGATGGCTTTTATCGTATCAGGCGGGGTTTCCAAAGGTTCTTCCTGAAAGGTGTTTGTCTCGATTTTCCAGTTTCGCAAAAGGTCTCGGGCATGAAAAAGAAGAAGAATCCAGGCGCCAAGCCTTTCAAGGATTTCCGGAGACTGATTAGTCCCCAGGACCTTCTGAGCAGGGCCGGCACGGTAATGATGCGAAAGAGTCCCAAAGCAACTATTTGGACCGCCGGCATTACCTCATCCGGCTACCTGTCAAGCTATCTTGGGCTTCCCGGTTTTACGGGATTACAGGCAATCGTCGCGCCGTTCATCGTGGGCGGAGGAATGCTTGGCATCGGAGCCGGAATCAAATATATCCCCAGAACGATTTCCAGGAAATTAGCGACGATTGCGGAAGCGAACGATCTGAATCTGATGGAAGACTACAGGAAGTCGCAGGTGCTCGAACACTTGAATGTGCTCTGGGAAAGGGTGTTCTGGTACGAATCCGATATCAGATACACTCATGAGGAAAGGCTGGCGGAGCTTGACCGGATCATCGCGGATAAGAAGTATCTCAGGGGAGAGATTTCCGGATGGAACAAAGGCGTGCTTCAGCGCCTGGGGGCAGGAAGCGAAAAAGATATCGACGATATTGTCATGGCAATCATGACCGAGAAGCCGCTTACCGACAAGATAGAAATGTCACGAGAAGGGTATATCATTTCATCCATTTACGCCTTGAGGCACGCCCTGCCGCAATCGAGCCAGGCGAAACAAATTGGCTTCTGTCTGAATCTGTACGAAGATGCGTGCGACGGAGCTTATTTCGACGAGAGCGACGTCAAGCTATTTGAGCAATACATTGGAAATATAGCCTTGACGAATATCAAGAATGAGGTTGGCTTTGGTAGACTTGACGCAGCCAGGCAGATCGCAAAGAAGGCCTCGTGGCGGTTCTGGTTTTACCTTATCACGAGGAAGATTGCGACCGGCGTGGGAAAGGCCGTCAGAGACCTGAACGAGTGCTACCATACAAACATTTTCAACTCCCAGGTGCTGCTTTGGCCGGGTGAGGAAAATGCGGAATGGATGAATGATTTCACAGGAGCAAGAGAAAAAGTCCTGAAATTGAGGGAATCAATAATCAGAGGAGTACTGGGTTATCATTATGAAAATGCCGCGATTATGCTGGACAGGATGCTGCTGCCCTGCTTCGAGTTTGCAACCGATTTAAGACTAAGATATGATCCTGAATATTGCGATGGGAGCCTGGATTATGTTAGTGAGGATAAGAGTATTAATATAAAGAACAACATTATCAACGATCTTCAAGCATACGGTTATCGCCAGAAGGATATCAATCAAATGCAGGAGTATGCGGCAAAGGGAAAAAATGACATGTCAGCATTCATGGACTATCTGGATACAAAGGGACATAAACGGCTGTTTGATGACAAGCTTGCATTGAGGGCGGTTAAAATCATCTACCACGTAAACAAAAACGGAATAAGGAAGATGTTTCAAGATAACCGTCTTGCTGCACATCAGGCAAACATTGACCATGAAATTAACAAGGCAGTCGCCCAAAAAGAAATCTATTCCGGCAAGCTGACCGGTTTAAGATTGCATCATCAGTTGACAATGTTACAAATTGCTGGATACAAGAACCTGGCAAAGGAATTGGCTTATTCCGGCTAAGAACCATCATTTTAGCCGAACCGATCATTTTAACTGTTCTAATACTGTCACAGAATTCATATAATTGAGTTTTAAGTGCCTTTCTCTTCCGTTAAACTGTCAGTTATTGCTTTTAAGGCTTTTTAGAGCAAATTTTCGATGTGGCAGAACAGACACAGTTAGCAGATATGTTGATCCGGTGGATTATATATATAGTTATCATTGTAATTACAGGAACAGCTCGCTGGGGATTAATTGCTATCGAGCCAAGTTCAATACGGTGGTTTTAAATAAACCTTTTTAGCAGTTTTTGTCGAGTTAATTCAGGTATCAGCACAAGCTGACTTTTTAGCAAATGAATTTAATATGACGTGTAATATACCTTCCCATAATGGACCAGAGAAGAATACCGTTGACTCGTATACGGACAAAGCCTTTCAAAAAAATCAATCATTTAATTTACAGATTGTAGAAGGCGCAGAAGGTATTTCCGAGTTCAGGGAACATTGGGATGATTTGTTTGCTCGTGCCGTTAATGCACCGCCATATCTCTCACGCCCTTGGGCAAGTACATTTGTCCAGGAAGGAAGGATACGGGACAAGGCGCTGTTTATACTTGCATGGTACGGAACTAAACTTGTGGCCTTATTGCCTCTGGCAGTTCGCAAAAACCTAAACGTAAAAATAGCCGTACCAATAGGTACTGGGCAAGGTGCATATCTAGGATTGTTGCTTGATCCGAACTATCGCTCAGTTGTAGAGCATATGGTGAATCTAATCACATCCAAAAAGGTCTTTGATGTATACTATAGTGAGGATTTATCCTCAGAGGATGCAGCTACTAATGATTTGCTTCTTCGGCTGACAACAAAAGGATATTCCTGCCGAAAGATACTGCGAAGTCCATGCTATTGGATACGGCTGGGCTGTTCTTTTGATGAATACCTCAAGAGAAAGATAACAAAAGGTAAACGACGCAAAAAATTGCGCCATAAGGAGAGAAAGATCTTCAAATCCGCAGATGTGAGGGTTGTTCGCTATATCGGGAAAAGCATTACACCGGAAGTTAACCGTCGCGCGGCCACTGTTCAACTCGAAAGCTGGATAAATAGACGCGGCGGCGCCGTCTTAGGGGAGCCATTCTACCAAAAACTTCTGGCGAATATGGCCGAAGCCAACCTGGGTTACGTTTGGCTGATGATCATCGATGGAGAAGATGCGGCTTTGGTCTACGCTTTTCTTGCTCATCGACAGCTTCATTTTTACTGGACGGCGTTTAAGTTGAAATATGAATCGTCGTTGTCTATCGGGCAAATGCTTATCATGCAGGTTGTTCGTGACGCTTGCGAGGAAGGCATTCTTTCATTCGATTTTATACACGGAGAAGCCGAGTACAAGCGCTTCTGGGCTACAGACTGTTATAATGTCGACAGGGTAGTGGCAGGTCGCGGTATTCTGGGACGTTTGATAGCCACGTCTTATTATGTTGTTTGGCAGCTGGCTAGAATAAAATTGTTAAAATCATTTTATCGTCGCGTGAGAAGGATATTACGTGCTTACAAACAAAGGACGACAAATCTTTAGAACAACAACTCTCAATTAATTATCCAAGAAGTATCTGAAACATAGCCTTTTATTAGAATTAACGCCGAAATAGTAGCTGCCCGTAAAGGTTCGAAAATCAAGAAATGTGGCTTGTTCTGCTCTGGTAGATTTCAAAAGAACATTTTGCTCGTTCACCTAAAAAGTAAGGGCGGTTCGCGAACCGCCCTACCGTAATATGAATTTGTTTAAAAGTAAGAGATTATTGAAAACGCCAGCCAAAAAAGGCGGCGGCCGGATTTGATTGACGAAAGGGGGCTTCTTCTGCAGACTCTCTTGCTTTATAAGCTGATGGATCAATACGCCCAATTTGTTGGCATACACCCAACTGCTCAATACGGCAAGAATTAACCATATCACTTCGATTTGATATCTATGTACTTTCATTACGCGGCTCTTAAAAGATTGTCTATTTGTATTTGTATCGGCCGAACCACAATTTATTCCTTAGCCAAATCGGCGCTTTGAACCGGCTTGTTGTAAAACCATGAAAAGGATAGTCACTATAACGGAAAGGCCGATACTAGTGTAAAAAATGCACATGCTATACCGGATCGCTACCAGCTCTTATCGTTGGAATTTGCACCCCGGCGTTATCAATACCAAAGTGCGGCTTTTTTCGAGACGTACCTTTTAGAAATTATTCGGCTCGTTCAATTTTTATAGACTGTACCCCGGAACTGCGGTATATTCTGCCGACTTCATCAGGGCAAAAGTCCAAGAGTTTGCAGCGAGAAGATTTGTGTTGAGAGGTTCTCAATTTGAGATTTTCGGTTTGCGATTTGCGATTTGAAAATCGACAATCAGAATTCGGCAATCGTCAATTTTTATAGACGGTAGACAGCGAACATGCACGGGAGTAACTTTCAAGAGGAAAACAGAACCATACTGGCGGCCGAATCGCCAGGCAAACCCGGACGCCGTCACGATCTCGACTGGCTCAGGGTGCTGGTTATCCTCAACCTGGTCCCGTGGCACGCGGCCTGGCTGATGGCGTTTGTGACGGGATTCTCAGATTCCACTCGTGAGGGTCTGGGCGTCACTATCCTGCGGTACTACACGGGCTTTTCCCTTCGCTGGCAGATCCCGCTGCTGTTTTTCATCGCCGGAGCGAGTGCATGCCTGTCGCTGAGCCATCGTTCGCCGGGAGTCTTTGTCAGGGAACGAGCCAGGCGGCTGTTCGTGCCGCTGATGTTTTTCATGCTGGTTTGCTATCCGGTTCTGCTGTACTTCTGGCCCGGCGTCTGCGATAACAAGAGCCTCTCGGACTATCTGGTTCGTTTCTGGCCGCACTGTCTGTCGACAATTCACCACAGCCGGATGCCGGGAAGAGCCCCGATGCCCGGATGGGCTCATCTTTGGTTCGTGGCATACCTGTTGATTTTCTCGCTGATCAGTCTGCCGCTATTGATTTGCCTCAGAAGGCAGGGCAAGAGCAGCATGGCGGGCAAATATGTCAGCTTTTTTACAAAAAGAGGTGCAATCCTGCTGCCGGCTGTTCCATTGATAGCAATCAATATTATCCTGGCGCCGAAATGGCCGATGGCCCAACTAAACCTGTATGATGATTGGACATATTTCTGTTACGATTTGACGGTGTTTATCTATGGCTATGTCATCTGCCTGCACAAACCGCTCTGGCAGGCCGTCTACCGGCACCTGCGAATCTCGCTGCCCCTGGCGATTTTTAGTACGGTCTTCGTCCTCGCAATGCGTTTCGAAATGCCGGCGTTTTCGCGTCCGGCCTACACGCCACGATACATGCTGTACTCGGTCTTTCTGGGCCTGCACACCTGGTGTTGGATCCTTGCACTGCTGGCCCTGGCAAGGAAATTTCTCTCCGGCACGAATCGTTTCCTAATGTACGCAAGCCGGGCCTCGTATCCGTTTTATATCCTTCACTTTGTCCTGATGCTCGTCATCGGCTACTTCATTGTGCAGTGGCGTCTGGGAATAACTGCCGAGTTCATATCCCTCAGCCTTATAACATTTACTGCAACTCTCGGAAGCTACGAATTGCTCGTAAAACGAACCAAAGTCACCCGGTTCCTGTTTGGCATGAAAGTATAGTTATCGCTAAATGGAAATGCTTTGAGAAGATGCTACTTTGTTCTTTCCAGCAGGGCCGTGGCGAATTGGCGGAGTGTGTCGGCTTTTTGTCCGAACGGCTTCAACATTGCCACCGCCTCCGATGTCAGTTTCTTCTGAACTTCTCTTGCCTTCTCTAAGCCGACTACCACGGGATAAGTACACTTGGCGGCTTTGAGGTCCTTGCCGGCCGTCTTGCCCAACTGCTCGCTCGATGCGGTTTCATCGAGAATATCGTCGGCAATCTGGAACGCCAGGCCGACATGCAAGCCATATTCACAAAGGCACTCGAACTGCTTTTGTGTCGCGCCGCCGCAGATAGCTCCCATGGCAGCGGCACATCGGAACATCTTGGCCGTCTTGTTGATATGTATATATTCCAGCATTTTTTTGGTACCGACACTTTTTTCAGCTCTCAGGTCCGCCATCTGTCCGGCGATCATCCCGGCAGCCCCGGCGTCCTGAGCCAATTGACTGATGAGTTTTACGGCGACGGCCGGCTGGTCAATACCTTCTGCCAGGATCTCAAACGCAAGTGTTAAAAGAGCATCGCCCGCCAGGATCGCTGTCGCCTCGTCAAAGGCCTTGTGGCACGTCGGCTGGCCCCGCCTCAGGTCGTCATCATCCATCGCCGGCAAATCATCATGGATCAGCGAATAAGTATGCACCATTTCGATAGCGGACGAGGCAATCTCGGCATTGCTATTCACCCGACCGCCGAGAAGCTCACAGCACCAGAGCACAAGCACCGACCGTAATCGTTTGCCCGGGGCCCCAAGTGTGTATTTGAGCGCTTCTTTCAATTCGCTGTTTATTTGCCGGCAGTCCAATATTCGCTGCAGAGAATAATTCACCGACTGTGCCTTCCTGCGTAGTCGAGTATTGAAATCCATTGTTGAAATACTATCTGCCATATTCGATTCGGCCCCAACTGCTCACCCTTGACAATCAGGTATTGATTGCCGATTATTGAAGAATCATAGTAAACAATAAGGAATAAATAGTAAACAGCAAAATGATTCTTATTCTTGGTGTTACCGCATCCGGCAAAGGTCGGCTGGCCTTCGATTTAGCCGAACATTTCGGTGCTGAAATCCTCAGCATCGACTCGATGAAGGTCTATCGTCGAATGGACATAGGCACAGCCAAGCCGCCCAAAGAAGCCCGGCAACGCGTCAAATATCATTTAATCGATGTAGTTGAGCCGAGCGATTCCTTCAGCGTGGGGGCATTCATCGACTCCGCCTCGGATGCTATGGAGCAGATAAACAGCCGCAATAGAAAAATCATAGCGGTCGGCGGAACCGCCCTGTACATTAAGTCTCTGTTTTACGGCCTTTTCGATGGTGCCGGAACCGATGAGCAGATCCGGACCGAATTGCGCGCACGGGCCGAAGCCGAAGGTCTGGCGGAACTGCATCGCGAGTTAACGAAAATCGATCCTGCCGCCGCTGAGCGCATCAATCCCAACGATGCCAAGCGAATCGTCCGGGCCCTGGAAGTTTATCAGCTTACGGGCAAACCCATATCGAGCTTCCAGAAGCAGTGGCAGCAGCGTCAAATAAAGCACGACTGGACAATAATCGGGCTGCGGAGAGAAAAAACCGATGCAAGCAGCCGAATAAACACAAGGGTGAAAAAAATGATCGGTGCCGGGCTTGTCGATGAGGTCAAATCACTGCTGGACGAGGAGAAACCCCTGAGCAAACAGGCCCGCTGCGCTATCGGCTACGCAGAGATAATAGAACATCTAAGCGGACAGACAAGTCTGGAAGATGCCACTGAGTTGATAAAGGTACACACCCGCCGATTGGCCAAAGGCCAGCGGACCTGGTTCAAAACCTTCACAAACGTTCACTGGCTCGATATCGCCGAAGACGAAACACCGGAACAAATACTCGCCCGAACAAAGATACTGCTGGGCGACATTATCGCTTAGACGGCCTGCAACTCTCGCTGGGCCCGCAGGACGGTGGCGGTATCGCCGAGAACAAGCTGCTTTATCAGACTTGACGGAACCAGCGTCATTCCCACATTGAAAACTTTTTCTTCAACCATCGCCGCGATCATCCGCGCCGTTTGTCGGCAAACACCGTGCCCGGCAACCAGGTCCACAACGATTCTGGATTTGTCCCACCGGCATCTGCCGGTATTCTCCTCAGCTCCGGCAAGAAGTTCAGCATCGTTCAGATCCTGAACATCGATAGGGACAACTTCGATTCTGGAACGCTTAAGCTTACGCTCGAAATAATGCTCGCTCAGCGCTATGGCGGCATCTTCATAACCGGTAGCCGCCAGAACCACCTTAATCATGGAAAAAATATCGCCGCTGGTGACGGAGCGGCGGTTGTATTGATTGTACAGAAAAAACGTCACCACCTCGGCAAACTGTTCCGCAATATCTATATTTGCCTGGTCGACCTCGCCGAGTGCATTATTGATAGTTCCCATGACTTTAGTGTGCAGGTATTCTTCAATACTGCCGTCGGCTTTTATAACTTTGAGCTGTGTCTGTATCACCTTCCGTATGCCTCCTTGCAAAATTCACCAAATCTCAACATTGTCAAAGCCAAACATTAATCAAAGAGCGTCGGCTGAGCAACCGGCTCAGCTTCGGTAATCGCTTTGCTGACTTCCTTAATCAATTCGCCCGCATCCCTGAAGTCACGATAGACACTTGCAAAGCGAATATATGCCACCTTGTCAACTCTGCGTAATTGTTTCATCACGCTTTCGCCGACAAAAGCCGATGAAACCTCCTTATCGAAATTCCGAAAAATATTCTCCTCGACCTTGTCGGCGATTCGCTGAATCTGCTCGGCCGAAACAGGCCTTTTGTAACAGGCCTTCTGCAAACCAGTGACGATCTTGTCCCTGTTATAAGGAACCCGCGAGTTATCCTTCTTTACGACATAGAGTTTGAAGCCCTCACCGATCTTCTCGTAGGTAGTAAAACGTCTCCTGCATACAATACACTGCCGACGACGTCTAATTACCCTGCCGCCATCGCTCGAACGCGAATCAATAACCTTATCCCGGTCTTCCTTACAAAAGGGACATTTCATTTCATCTCTCGCATCTCGTATTGCATCTTGCGTTCGAGATACATTCATTAGCCGATGCTCTTCATCCGGATCCTTTTACTCAGACCCCTTGTCAGCCACAGGCAATCCACTCCTCGAAGCTCATCGAGCTAACCCTATATATAGAATATCACAAGTATTCTAACAACAATATATAGTATGTCAAAAAAAATTTGGCCTATATTGCTAAATTTTTGCCGGTTTTAATTTATTGATTAGCGAGCCCGACAGAACTCTAACGTATTGCTTTGAGGTGATCTTGGGCTTAAGTGCCGTCCCAACCCGAACATATCTCAGCATGACATTCCTTTTAAAGCTTATTCCTGTAAGAATGGGCAGCAGGAATCGAGATATGCAGTAAAAGCGAGGATCCCGGCTTAAGCAGTCATGGCATACAGAATCCTTCAATTTGAGCGAAGAAAAAAACGCAGGAAAAAATTTTGCATAAAAAAAGCCTCTGCGCAGAGAACGCAGAGGCCAACTCGGAAAGAAACTTATACAACCCCCCCTCAGGTCTGGTACTAAGCTTTCACATCCTGTGAAAGCGTCGTT